>Ga0182030_10001575_pt1 | contig 47160 bp, 37 predicted proteins | sample 812S3MmetaG_FD_121299 | JGI IMG/M metagenome (GOLD analysis project Ga0182030, IMG submission 121299) | Permafrost microbial communities from Stordalen Mire, Sweden - 812S3M metaG (Illumina Assembly) | ecosystem: Environmental > Terrestrial > Soil > Wetlands > Permafrost | place: Sweden...
ATGGTGGAGGAAATGGTTCCCCGTAGCAAACTTCCGCCTTGCGATCTTACCGGAGGAGCGGTCAGGGTGACGCGGTGAGCCACTTGTTTTTCGGTGTCCAGGGTGTAGGTATAGCCGGCGACCGGATCGACGATCTCGACGATGGTGGGGGAACTGGTTTGCGGCCCCATCATCGGGCGTTCCGTGCGAGTGCGGCCTTGCGAATCGCGCCACACTTTTTGAGTGGTATTGGTCTGCGTGATATGAACGCCATTAGCGAGCGTTTGTACGCGCTCGTTGAGGTGTTCGCCATAGTAGGGTGCGCCAACCACCGAGGCCGGCGCAAACAGCGCCGGATTGAAAGTTGCGGTGCCGCGGTAAACTCCATTCGGTCCAGCGGAAGCCGACGACGGCGTGAGCCTTTGCCCGAACGCGGCGCCGGCAAGGAACAGCGGGATGGCCAGAATGGGGAGATGACGATTCATGGATGCCTCTTCCTGTTTGAGTTTAGTCCGCAAGTCAGGCATTTTCAAGAGAATTGATTAGCCAGGCGCGATTCGGGGTGAGCGGGATACACCAGCAGGCGCGCGCCTGCACCTGACGTGTCGGCCGCCCGGCCGGTTTGCGGCGCGGTGCCCGGCTGATCTATACTAAATACTTGAGCTAAAATGCCGAAACGTACCTTTCAACCGAATAATCGTCACCGTGCAAAGACGCACGGATTTCGCAGCCGCATGGAAACCAAGAATGGTCGCGCGGTGCTTGCGCGCCGCCGGGCCCGGGGCCGGAAAAAACTCACCGTCAGTTCCGAGAGGTAGTGTTCCATCTCTGGTTTTCCGAAACGTGTCCGCCTTCTGCGATCAAAAGATTTCCGAAGAATCTATGACGAGGGCACCCGTGTTGCGGGCCCTCTGTTCGCGGCCTTTTGCCTTCACGAACCGCAGCTTGCCGGGCCACATATCGGTTTTACGACGCCGCGCGCGTTGGGCAAAGCGGTGTTGCGGAACCGCATCAAGCGGCGGGTCCGCGAGGCCGTGCGCTTCCACCTCGATCGGTTGAATCCACAGTGGTCGATTGTCATCAATCCACGTCGCAAGGCTCTCGATGCCCCGCTAGCGGAACTGAAGCGGGAAGTGGAGCGCCTGTTTCTGCGCTGCAATGGATCTTAACGCTGGTACTGAGCGTATATAAAGTTTGGGTGTCTCCGCTTTTGCCGTCGGCCTGCCGCTTCAGCCCCACCTGTTCGGAATACATGCGGGAAGCGATTGAACGCCACGGAACGAAGAGGGGGATTTGGTTGGGGTTGCAGCGTCTGGGGCGCTGCCGTCCTTTCCATCACGGTGGTTTCGACCCCGTGCCGTAGGGTAAGCAACGGCGATCGCGTGTAGGAACGGTGTAAATGGCGGATATTGGAAACGGCGGTACGAAGAGCGGCGGAAAAGAAATGTCCATGGAGACGCGGCTTTTGCTGGCGTTCCTGCTGATGGGTGCGGTGATGTTCCTGACTCCCTATTTCTTCCCATCGCCCGATAAGACACTGAAGAAGGACACGGCTCCCGCCGCGCAGAGCAATCCGGCGGCGACACCCTCCGCAACGGCGGTACCCAAGCAAGTAGTGGAAGAGCCCGCAGGTGCGCCGACGGCTCCCGTGACTGCCGTGAAGGTTGAGCCGACTTTCTCAGTGGACACGGATTTCTTTCACGTAACCTTCAGCAACCAGGGCGGCAACGTGCGGAGCTGGATTCTGAAGAAATACACGGCCGAAGGCAAGCCGCTCGATCTGGTGAACCCGAACGCGGCGGTGGCGGATCCATATCCCTTTTCGATTTACCTGCCCGACCAGGCGGCGCTGGCCAAGAGCCTGAACTGGTCCTATTACACGCAGACGCCGGATGCCGATGGCATGGGCGTGACGTACGAATTCTCCGACGGGCATCACACGGTCCGCAAGACTTTCCGATTCCTGAAAAACAGCTACCTGGCGGAGGTCACCTCTGAACTGACCACAGATGGGAAACCGGTTCCCAGCATGCTGGAGTGGCGCTGTGGCTTTGGTGATTTGACCCTGCCCACCGCAGCCGCGAATGAGAAGACTCTGTACTACGATCTGGCAAACAACAAACTGGTGGAGCGGACCGTCAGCAGTGCGAAGAATGGTCCCCTGACGGACAGCGGCCGCTTCTCGTTCGCGGGGCTGGAAGACTCCTATTTCACGGTCGTAGTGCTGCCGGAAGGCGACGCCAATGTGCAGCAGGTGACGTTTGTCGACACCATGCAGGTGGCGGGAAAAGCTGTGCCGTATATCGGCGGCGCGGTTTCCTCCGGCGGTGTGAATCATTTCGCGATGTTCGTAGGGCCCAAGGACTACGACCTGCTCAAGCGGGTGAACCCCAAGCTGGAGCAGTTGGTGAACTTCGGCTGGATGTCGCTGCTGGCTAAACCCCTCTTCCTGATTGTGAACTGGTCGAACGACCATATTGTCCACAACTTTGGCTGGGCGATTGTGCTGGTGACCATCGTGATCAACTTCATGCTCTTCCCGGTGAAGCTTTCGAACATGAAGTCCATGCGGAAGATGCAGGCCCTGAAACCGCAGATCGACGCGATCAACGCCAAATACAAGAACGTCAAGATCACCGATCCGAAAAAGGGCGACCAGAACCAGGAAGTGATGGAGTTGTATAAGAAGTACGGAGTCAACCCCATGGGCAGTTGCATTCCCATGCTGTTGCAGATTCCGTTTTTCTTCGCGTTCTATCAGGTATTAAAGGTGTCGGTGGAAATGCGCGGCGCTTCCTGGCTGTGGGTAACCGATCTTTCGCAGCCGGAACACATTGCCATCCGTATTTTGCCCATCATCATGATTGTCAGCCAGTTCGTGATGCAGAAGATGACACCGCAGGCCAACGTGGATCCCAACCAGCAGAAGATGATGATGTTCATGCCGCTGATCTTCGGATTCATGTTCTACCAATTCCCCAGCGGCCTGGTGCTATACTACTTGACCAGCAATCTGGTGGGTGTGGGGCAGCAGTGGTTCTTCAACCAGACCGAGACGGCGCAAGAGGCCGCGCGCAGCGTGGAGCCGCCGAAAAAAAAGAACGGCAGGAAATAGCCCGTGACTGATCGAAAATATTCCGCAGCTTCTATTGGTACCCGCGTCGACGGTTTCTTGCGGCTCACGCTGGAGAACGCCGGCGTGAAAGCCAACTATACGATTGAGGACGTGGAATCTTCCAGCGAGGATTTTGAAACGCCCGACGTAGTGGTTAAGTTCACAGGGCCCGACGTGGATCTGATTCTGGCCAACCGCGCAGAACTGCTGCTGGCGCTGGAACACGTCACCATGGAAATGCTGCATATGCCCTCCGAGGACCATTCGCGCATTTCCTTCGATGCCAACGATTACCGGCTGCTGCGGATTGAGGAATTGCGGCTGAGCGCGCTGACCGCGGCCGAAAAAGTGAAGCGGACGGGCGAACATTTCCGCTTCAACCCAATGAACAGCCGGGAGCGGCGCGTGATTCACCTGGCGCTGCGCGGCGACACGGCGATTCGCAGTGAAAGCGCCGGCTCCGGACCGCAGCGCCAGGTTGTGGTTTATCCGGCGGGTATGGCCAGTCTTCCGGAACTGCCCTACACTCCGCCGCTACGCCATTCCGGCCCGCCGCGCGGCGACCGTGACCGCGGCGGACCACCGAGGGGTGGACGCGACCGCGGAGGACGGGACCGCGGCGGGCGTGATCGCGGCGGACGTCCTCCCCGGCCCAGGCCGTAGCGGCTCCAGGTTCATCAGGGCAAGCTAAAGCATGCCCCACCTGGCTTTGCAACTGAGCTTTTGCAACTGAATGACACCATCGTCGCTATTTCCACTCCACCCGGCAGGGGCGGGTTGGGAGTGGTGCGGATTTCGGGTGCGGAGGCTCGTCGAATTGCGAGCGAGATCCTGCGCGGCCCCATCGAATTCCAACCCTGGCGCGCGCACCTGGCGGAATTGACGGATGCGCAGGGCCATACGGTGGACCAGGTGGTGGCCACGTTCTTCGAATCCCCACGCTCCTATACGGCTGAGGATCTGATTGAGATTTCCTGCCACGGTTCGCCCGTGGTGTTGCGGCACGCGGTGGAGCGCACGCTGGCGGCGGGCGGGCGACTGGCTGAGCCCGGCGAATTCACCCTGCGCGGCTTTCTGCACGGCCGGATCGACCTGGCCCAGGCGGAAGCGGTGCGCGACCTGATCGACGCGACCACCCTTTACCAGGCACGGATTGCGGCGCAACAAGTGAGCGGTTCGGTCTCACGGCGCATTGCTCCGTTGAAGGAACAGTTTCTGGAGCTGATCGCGCTACTGGAAGCGGGCATTGATTTTGCGGAGGACGACATCAGCGTGGCTCCGCCGGAGGAAATCCTGCGTCGCCTGGCTCCGATTGCAGAGGGGATTGGGCGCCTGGCCGGCAGCTTTCAATATGGCGCGGTGGTGCGAGCGGGGCTCACGCTGGCGATTGTGGGACGGCCCAACGTGGGGAAGAGCAGCCTGTTCAATCGCCTGCTGGAGCAGGACCGCGCCATCGTCACCGATATCCCCGGAACCACGCGAGACCTGGTATCGGAGACGGCTTCCATCGCCGGGATTCCGGTGAAGTTGGTGGATACGGCGGGGATCCGCGACGCCGCGGAGACCGTGGAGAGCCTGGGCATCGAGCGCAGCTATCAGGCCATGGCGGATGCCGATCTGGTTCTGGTGGTGCTTGACCTGTCGCGGCCCGTGGAAGCGGAGGATACCGCGCTGATTGAGCGTGCGCAGGCCCAGTGCCGCTCTTTGGTGGTGGGCAACAAATGCGACCTGGGCGGGCTGAGTGCCGCGGGAATTCCGGCTTGCGCGGCGGTCTCCGCGCTAACTGGCGAAGGCATCGAGCGGCTGCGTGAGCTGATTCTGGAATCGATCGCTCCGAAAGGGGTTTTCGAACAGGAGACTGGATTCATCACGAGCGTGCGGCATGAGCAGTTGTTGCGGGAATCGGCCGGGTATCTGGAGAAAGCGCGCGCCGCCGTGGAATCGGCCATTCCCCACGAGATGTTGCTGCTGGATTTTTACGCGGCGCTGCGGCCTATCGATGCCCTAACCGGGGCTACCACGGCGGATGATATCCTGAATCGCATCTTCTCCACGTTTTGCATCGGGAAGTAACCGTTTTGCGCCGCAGGGAACATTTGCGGCGCCATTAACGTATGGCTGGACTGAAGGAGTTTTCATGGACGCCAGGTTCTTGGTTGTGGCCGCTGGGGCGCTGTCCCTGACCGCTTGCGTGATCCAGGTGAACACGGGGCCGATGCGGCACGATTCCCGTGAGTTTGACCGTAAGGGAGTGGAGCACCTGCGCGTGGACTTGCGCATGGGCGCCGGGGAACTGAAGGTTCGCGGCGGCGCCGAGAAACTGGCGCGAACCGATTTCACTTACAACGTGGACGCGTGGAAGCCGGACGTCCGCTTTCAGGACACGGCGGGCAGCGGCGACCTCACCATCGAGCAGCCCGGAAAGAATCATTCGAGCATCGGGGACACAACCTACCGTTGGGATCTGCAGCTGGCCAATGACGTGCCGGTCGAGCTGATTGCCAATTTTGGCGCGGGCGAATCCACCATGGATCTGGGGTCGCTGGACCTGCGCCGGGTGGAAGTGCAAATGGGAGTCGGCGAGTTGCAAATGGATTTGCGCGGGAAGCCGAAGCACGATTACGAGGTGCAAATCCGCGGTGGTGTGGGCCAAGCGACGGTTCGATTGCCGCACGACGTGGGCGTCTATGCTTCGGGCCACGGGGGTATCGGCGAGATTCACACCGCAGGGCTGCATCGCCAGGGCGACCACTGGGAGAATGACGCTTACGAGAACGCCAAGGTCAAGATCCACGTGGATGTGGAAGGCGGAATCGGCGAAATCCGGCTGATAGGGAATTAGCGACGCCAGCCGGTGCGCTCAGCGGCAGCGATTGTTGACGATGGTGTTGGCGGGAGGTTGTACCCCGGGAGCGAAACCGATACAGCGGGTTTGCATCTGGTAACCGGTGACATCGTTATCCTCAATCACATTGTCGCGCGCGGGCTCCGGCCATAGAATGCCGCGGCCCACGTAGATGCCGCTTTCGAGGGCTTCCGGTTCGCCGGTCGGATAATAACAGCCGAACTGTGCGGCGCTCTCATTGCAGTGCGCCAGGTTCAGGTTCAGCAGCCGGTTGTGCGCAATGGTGTGGCCCGTGCCGAACAGGAAAATGCCGGTGTACTTGACGCCATCCAGCAGATTGCCGACGACGCGAATACGGTTTGACCGGGTGTGCGGATTGCTGTCGTTGAATAGAATTCCGACGTTGCCGAACGGATAGAGGCGGGGATCGGGAGTATTCACGCAACTGTTTTCCAGGATGTCGCCATCATGAAAGCCATCGAGGTCTATGCACTTGCCGTCGATTTCGGTGAAGCGGTTGCGCGTGTAGGCGGTGTGGTCGACATCACCGGCGGTGTCGATGGCCACCGGGTAAGCCTGACTTTCGATATCGACCTCTTCAGCCGGGTAGCCGATGCGCGTGCCTTCGTTCGCTTCCACGCGGATGGCTGCGGCGTGACCCACCTGAATGGCGTCCCGCGCGATGTTGTTGAAGTGGTTGAATGCGATTAAGCCAAGCCGGTTGCGCGGCGAAGTGAACAGCGAGTGCGTCCAGACGCCGTTGCCGCGAATGTCTGTGAAGAGACTGCGGGTAACCTCAAAGTTGGAGGTGCCTTCTTCGAGCAGGATGCCACCGGTGGAATTGTTGCGGCCGAGCGCGTTGCGGGAACCGCTGGCAGTGACTGAGACCTGATCAATATGGACATCCTGAGCGTGGGAAACCAGAACGGCAAAACCGGCGATGTTGCGAAACGAGAGATTCTGGATGCGCAAGCCGGAGACGCCAACGGCCAGCACGCCATTGGAGCGCGTGAATTGGCAGAAGGGCTTGTCGGATGGCGGCAGGCCGGTGCGGCGCTCCAAGGCGTCGCGGTTGCCGTCGATGGCGAAACCGCGCAGCGTGACGCCGGCTCCACGGATGACGAGCAAGGCGCGGCCGTCAAAATCGGAGGCGGCGTGCAAGATGGTGCCTCTGGCGGCCCCGCGCACTTCGACGCCATCCGCAATGCTCCACTCATGGTGCACTTCGATGACGCCGGCGGGGAGTGTCAGGAGGCGCGGCGAAGGAGCACGCAGCAACAAAACCAGGGCCGCGGCCAGCACGGCCAGTGGGAGCAGGAGCCTCACGCCACCTCGATGGTCCTGGGCTGGAAGGAACGGTTGCCCAGCGCGATGCGCAATTCGTGCGGACCAGCCGGGGTGCCGGCGGGCAGCCGGAAGTTGAATTCGTAGCAACGCTTCAGCGGATCGGAGCAGAAGGAGTCGGTTTCGAGAACGTCGCGGCCGTCGACGGTGGCGCGGAAAAGCGCCGGATCGGTCACTTCGATCAGAGTGACCTTCACGGAGCCGGAATTTGTCCGGTGATCGAGAAGCAGATTCACGCCGTCGGTGACCGTGGTAAGAAGAGGGACGGAAGGACCCGGCGGAATGACGCGCACCCAGGCCGTCGGACCGACGGTCTGCCCGAGCCATTGCACGTCCACGGGCACAAGCCCGGTGCGTGTTCCTTCCGGAAGCCAGACGTTGACCTGGCGCACGCCATCCGGGGCAGGCACGCCGATGTATTCGGGGCGGCCTAGCATGCCATCAATGGTAACGGCGATGTGGTTCAGGTCGCACTCATCGGGCAGGTCTGCGATCCACAACGAGAGCGCGGCCATGGGGCCGGACGAAGGGGCGACTGCTTCGCTGGTGAGGGCATTACTGATATTCCGAACGGCCGAGCGGCATTCGACACGCCTGCCAGCCAGCGATTCGGTCCAACCGGCGGGCCGCTTGCGGAGCGTGATCCACATGTATTGCGTGTTGATCGCCTCAAGCGCCAGCAGTTGGAAGTCATTCTCGAGCGCAAATTGCGCGATTTCCTTTGGCGTGAGGCGCACGCCGCTCCACGTGTCGTACTGTTTGGCAGTTTGCGGGAGTCCGTTGACCTGGCAACGCAGGATGCCGTTGTTCTTGAGCACGCGGCGCGCCTCGCGCAGATATTGAAAGACGACGTCGCGGCTGGGAATGTGCTGGAAGACGGCGTAGGAATAAACGAAATCGAACTTCTCATCGGCGAACAACGAGAGATCGGAACCGGAGCTGTGGTGTGGGAAGGCGTTGGGCGTGTGGCGCAGGCGCTCGCGGGCCAGCGCGATCATGGAATCGGAGACGTCGACGCCGTGGATCTCCTGAAAGTGGCGGCTGAGCGGCCGCATCAGGCGGCCGGGTCCGCAGCCGATTTCGAGCGCGGCATCGCGGCCGGAAAGGCGCGGCAGGTTCCACTCCAGGCTCCTCACTACGGGCGCAGCGGTAGCGAAGAACTCATCTTCGGCCTGGTCCCGTCGCCCGAAAGCGACGTAATAGTTGGCATCTTCGCCGGCGCGAGTGTTCCAATCTTCGCGCATGCGGTCAAGTATTTGAGGATCGTCCATCGTGCAGTTGTTATTCTAACGTTTATGGCTCTTGCATTTCGCCTTGTGACCAGTGGTCCGTTGCAGAATTTCGATGCCGCCGCGCCGGACGGTGTGGTGATCGGCATCGTGGGAGAGAGCGGCTCAGGAAAAGGACGGCTGCTGGGACTGCTGGACGGCACGGAAACGGCAACGTCGGGTAGGGTGGAGCATTCCGGCTCGGTCCGCCGCCTGGCGCCGGACGACGCCCTGGATCTAACGCCGGTGCCCGTGCTGTTGATTGAACACACCTTTGCGCGGCAGGATGCGCTGGCGCGGGAACAGGCTGCGGTGAGGGTCGCCAGCCTGCGGCGCGCCGGCACAACCACGCTTCTGGTATCACACGAAGAGGAGCTGTTGGCGCGTCTGTCGGACGAGATTTGGTGGCTGGATCGGGGCAAGTTGGCGGGCCGGGGCGACCCGGGCGAAATCCTAACGGCTTACCGGCGCCACATTCTGCAGAGACTGCGGGCCTGGGCGGAAACGGCGCCGGGGCCTCTTCACCCGCGCTGGCGGCGCGGCGACGGGCGGGCTGAAGTCCTCACCGTGGAGACCATCGGCGAGAATGCACACCCCACCATGGTGTGGCGCAGCGGCGAACTGGCGGTGGTGAAGGTGCGAGTGCGTTTCCATGCGGCCGTGGCGGACCCGGTGATCGGCATGATGATCCGTACGCGCATCGGCCTGCATGTTTACGGCACCAACACGGAGCTGGAAAAGCTGAAGGTGGGACCTTGCGCGGCCGGCGATGTCAGGGAACTCAGCTTCGCCTTCCGCTGCGAACTCTGTCCGGAGAATTACACGCTGACGGTGGCATCGCACGATCCGGACGGGCTGTGGCACGACTGGCTGGAAGACGCGGTATCTTTCGCAGTGGGCGATGACCGGTATACGGCGGGCGTTGCGAATTTGCGGGCGCGGGCGACGATGACGCGGGAGTAACGCGAGGGGTGCGTTCACGAGGCAGTGCGGGTAGCGCTACCTTACGGTCGAGCGACAAGTCGCGGCTCAGATAGGGTGCGGTGCGGCCGACGTGAGCGAGCGACTAGCTTTTGGGCTCGACGATAAAGGTGGGGACGATGCCGGCGGCGGAAGAAAAGCCGGCCCGGCTGGCGGAAAGCCAACTGGAGCAGCCATGCACCTTGCCAAGGTAGGCGTGCGGGTGCACATCCACCTGCATTTCGCGAAATTCCAGATGGCCGAACGACATCAGCGGAAACAGGGAACGGACGGGTTCCACGCGTTCCTGCACCACGTAAGGTGAACGCATGGCCTGTTTGATGGCGCGATCCCAGCCGCTCGAATCCATTTCCCAGCCGTAATAGCTGTGCTGGTCGCTGTAATCGTCGTTGGGCTTGAGCGCCATGCGCTCGCGGTTCTGGGTGACGAATTCCAGCAGATCCACCGTCTTATCGTTGTAAGTGGTTTTCGCGGCAGTGACCAGGCGGGTCCAGGGTACATGGTCGCGAATGGCTTTACGCTCGGCAGCCGGGAAGCGGGCGGTGAAGGTTTCATCGGTGAGCAAGCCGAACATGGCCTTCTTGTGCGCCACTTCAGAGCGGAAACTGTTCACCACGCAGACGGCGCGGTCGCGGTAGGCCTGCACCAGCGGATGTGTCAGGTCGAAACGCAACAGGAATTCCTGCACGCCCAGGCGCCGGTAGATCAGGTCGATTTCGAAATTGCCCTTGCGCAAGATGCCGTTGCGGTACTCCAGTTGTTCCGGCGAGACGATTTCGACGGCATAGCCTTCCTCGCGGAAGAAATCGCGGAATAACTCGTATTCGCTCTGTCCAAAGCCATAGGCCTGGCGGAATTCGACGATGGCAATTTGCGGCTTCTTCGACTTTCCGCCAAATTGTTTGTACGATTTCAGCAAAGCCTGCAGCAGATGTTTGCGGCTGCCGGTGCGGGCGAGCGTGTATTTCTTTCGAAACTCCTTCACCGGCGGGCAATCGTAAAAAAGATCGGCCAGGGCGTCCGCATAGCCCGCGCCCGTGGGTGAATCGGCATTGTATTGTACGAAGTGCAAATGCCCATTGACCAAGTGAGTATCCAGACGCGCGGCTACTTCGAGCGCCTGATAACCGGGGTCAATCGCTGCGAGCATTTTTTCCGCGGGAAGCAGTTCCAGCCGGGCGAGCAGGGCCGGGTTAGTCAGCACCATCTGCTGGACGCGGTCGATGGCTGCAATGAGCGACTCACCGGTCTTCACGAGTGACTCGTACTGACGGCGGGAAATGAAGTTAGGACGGAGAAACGGACAGATCAAACGGCCGCCGGCCGACAGGTTAGAGCTTTCCATGCGCTCATGAAGCGCGTCCACCCATGCCAGATCGCGGAACGGACCGCTCTCCAGGAGCTTGTTATATTTTGCGACTGCCTCATCCAACTGGGACATTGCTTGGCTAGAAACCTATTCTACTGTTGAGTATCCCACAGAAGTGCAAAAAACGATAGGTTTTGATCTGGCCGAGCGATGGTAAGTTATTTATTATCAGATTATTGCGGGAAATAATCTGACTGCGCAAGAATTCGCAGCAATCCGCAGATGGGGCATAAACCGATCGGATTGTACCCGCTGCCGGTCTTATTGCGGGCAGCTTATCTTTTGGTTTCCTGCGCCAATTTGACGCGCGCGGCGTCCAACTTGATTCCGACCTTACTCACTTCTTCGGGGTCGACTTCGGTCGGCAATTCTTCCTTAAATCCCTTCAAAGAAACGGTCCATTGGGCAATAGCCTGTGCGGTTTTGCCCAGCTTCAAGTAAACATCCCCCAGGTGGTCGTGTACTGTGGGATCCGCGTCCATATGACTTGTCGCCTTGACCAGCTCTCCCTCGGCGTCGGCGAATTTGCCCTGGCGGAAATACACCCAGCCCAGGCTATCGAGATAGGCGCCGTTATCGGGTTCCAGGTCTACGGCTTTCTTAATGAGTTGAAAAGCTTCATCCAGGCGGGTGTTGCGGTCAGCCAGTGTATAGCCAAGATAGTTGAGAGCTCCGGCATGCTGCGGGTTGATGGCCAGCACTTTGCGGAAGGCAGCCTCGGACTCGTCGTATTTCTTCATACGCTCAAACATGGCGCCGCGCATAAAGAAGACGCTTTCCTTGTCTTCATCGCTAGCCGCCAGCTTTTCAGCGTCGTCGAGAGTCTTGGCCATGTCGTTCCAGCGTTTGCCTTTTTCATAGACATCGGCAGTGGCCAGGAGTGTTTGGAAATCTCGCGGGCCGTTCAGCAGACCGTGGAGTTCGGCAGCGGCGTCTTCGGTTTTCCCCGTGTCGCCCAGCACTTCCGCGTGGGCTCGAGCGACCATGTACTCATTGGGGAATTTTTTCAGAGCGGCGTCGGCTTCTTTTTGCGCGCCAGTTAGGTCCTTGGCTGCGATGTAGGTTTCGATGATATGGACCGACATCAGCGGTGCGGCATCCTTGTAGACTGCGCCCATTTGCCGGTAGGCATCCAGGGCTTCCGGGTAATGACCAGCCGTGCGGTTCAAATCTCCGAGGTTTTCATACTGGGTGGCCCGTTCCTGCTGTTCCTCTTTGGAGTAGATCTTGCGGGCGGTGTCGGAAAGCAAGCTATTCACGGAGGCGATGGCCTGGTCGAGTTTTCCTTCCACCTCGTACAGTTTGATTTCCTCCTGCCGCGGCTCCAGACCATCCGGGTCAAGCTTCTTGGCCTTGTCGATGGCTTCATGCGCCTTGGCGTAGTCGCGCTTGTTGCTATAGATGTCGGCCATGCGGAGGATCAGCGACGGATCGCGAGGCGACCGCGACGCCAGATCCTCGTAAATCTTAAGGGCCTCGTCGGGCTGGTCGGAAAAATAGAGGTCTTCGGCCAGTCCCTTGGCCAAGCGGTCGTCATCCGGCGAAAGAGCAACTGCCTTTCGAAGGACATCGGCGGCGTTCTTATAATCCTTCTGTTCTTCGTAAGCCTGCGCCAGAATCCGCAGGGAGCGATCGTTCGGATTCTTGTCGGTGGCGGCTTTGAGCTTCTCGATGGCGCGCTTGGTGTCGCCCATGTTGCCATAAAGCATGGCCAGGCCGGTGAGGGCATCCTCGTTGTCGGGTTCCAGCGCCAGCGCCGTGTTGTAAGCCTTCTCCGCATCCGCCGCGTTGCCGGCAGTGCCGTACAATTTGGCCAGCATCACCCAGCTCTCGACGTCCTTGGGATCCTTGCCGGTGACTTTTTCGTATTCCTGGGTAGCCAGACGGAGAGCCCGCTCGTCAATCTTGCCTTGCGGTGCGTGGGACAGGGCGGCGGTGTAAACGCGGGCCAGCATGCGGTGCGCGTCGGTATTGTCGGGGTCCTGTTTCAGCAGATCCTGCGCCACCGCTGTCGCATCGTCCAGGCGATTGACGGCCAGGTACAATTCCGTCAGTTCGTCCAGAATAATGCTCGCCTTAGGGTCGGCTTTGAGAGCCTCGCGGTAGTACTGGATGGACTTATCGATGTCTTCTTTGTTTCCCTCCGCCTGGGCCAGTTCGGCGTAGACCCGTCCCATGGCGAAATTGTAATAGGCGCTGGCCCGGGAGTCGGATGGAGCACCGTTCTGGGCAGGCGGGGCCGCTGCCTGGCCGAATGCAACCGCTCCCAGCGACACAGCAATCAAAGACGCTATAGCTGACCGAATCATGGAAACCTGACCTCTCCTCAACTGACTAGTGCCCCGGCAGGCCGCAAATTACCTTTATATTGTATAACGGGCCATCGCGGCAAGGCCCAGGGAACCGATACGTGAACGACAATGCTAACCAACTCGCCGGCAGCCTTGCTATAGCACCAGACGCGCCAGCGCAGCCACTGGTTGCAGTAGTTGGCCCGACCGGCTCGGGAAAGAGCGATCTGGCACTGCGGATTGCTGAAGAATTCGATGGTGAAATTATCAACTGCGATTCACTCCAGGTTTACCGGTACTTCGACCTTGGTACCGCAAAGTTGCCGATGGCGGATCGCCGTGGGATTGAACACCACCTGATCGATATTCTCGATCCCGACGAACCGTTCACGGCTGGAGAATACGCACGCCTGGCGCGTGAAGCCATTGCCGCCGTTTCCGCGCGGGGGCGCCTGCCGATCCTGGCCGGCGGCACCGGTTTCTACCTGCGTGCTTTGTTAGACGGACTATTCGAAGGTCCGTCACGCGATCAGGATTTGCGCGACCGGTTGGCGGCGCGTGAAGCGCGGCGCGCGGGCTCCCTGCACCGTCTGCTGGGCCGCATCGATGGCGAGACGGCGCGCAAGATTCATGCGCACGACGTCCCGAAAGTCACACGGGCTCTGGAAGTTTGCCTGTTGATGCGCCGGCCGGCCAGCGAAGTGTTTCGCCACGGCCGCGATGCGCTGCGCGGATATCGCACCTTGAAAATCGGCCTGCTTCCCGAGCGTGAGGAATTGTACAGCCGGCTGGACCTGCGCTGTGCCGCCATGTTCGCCGGTGGACTGGTGGATGAAGTGCGCAGCATCCTGGCGCGCGGCTTCAGCGAAGCTTCCAAGCCCTTCGAATCGCATGGCTACAAACAGGCGCTGCAGCATATTCACGGCGAGTTAAATCAACGCGAGGCACAGTTCTATGCGCAGCGCAACACGCGGCAATATGCCAAGCGGCAGCTGACCTGGTTCCGCCGTGAAGCCGGCTTGGTCTGGCTGCGCGGATTCGTGGACACGCCGGGGGTTTGCGAAAACGTGCTGGAACGGGTTGCGCGGTTTCTGGCTTCATCTAGCTGCTGAAAAGGCAAATTAGCCGCCGATAAACGCCGATGAACACGGATCGGTTGTCTGGTCATTTCAGCCCGTGTTTCCGCATCCGGTGAAGCCATTTCGAGCGGGCGGTGCAGCGGGCCGGTGGGAATCCTGCAAGCGAAGTGGGCTAAGCTGAATGACAATGCGGAAGTGGGCGGCGATCCTTTTGATCTGTTGCGGTGCGGCACGCGCGGAAAACGTGCTGGCGCTGCCGTTCTTCAATCACACGGGGTCGGCCAGCCTCGATTGGATTGGCGAGAGTATCTCAGAGACGCTGCACGATGCGATGGTTTCGCAGAGTGTTCTGGCACTCGACCGCGAAGACCGGCTGGAGGGTTACCGGCGATTGTCGCTGCGCCCGGGCGCGGAGTTGACGCATGCTTCGATCCTGAAAATCGGCGATTTGCTGGACGCTTCACTGGTGATTTACGGTTCCTACGAATTGATTCCGGCCGAGGCCGCGAAGGCGCAGTCGCGGGGATCTTTACGCATCACCGCCCGTATTCTGGATTTGAAGCGCATGCGGCAGGCTCCGTCGTTTAGCGAGATCGGCGCCGTGGAAGACCTGGCAACGCTGGAATTCCGGTTGGGTTGGCAGAGCTTGCAACAGTTGGAACTGAAGATGCTGCCGCCCGAGGAGGAGTTTCTGAAAGCGCGCCCGGCGGTAAGGCTGGACGCGATGGAAAGTTTCGCCCGCGGGTTGGTGGCGATGACTCCAGAGCAGCGGCAGTTTTTTTTCACGCGCGCCGCCCGCCTGGACGAACATTACTCGCAACCCTGCTTTCAGCTAGGCAAGATCTATTGGGGTAAGAAAGATTACAAGATCGCGGCGGGCTGGCTGGCGCGGGTGGCGGCTACCGACCCGCATTATTTCGAGGCGCAGTTCTTTCTGGGTCTGTGTCATTACAATATGGGCGACTTTGCGGCGGCGGCGCACTCTCTGCAACTGGTGGCGGACACCGTGCCGTTGAACGAAGTCTACAACGATCTGGGCGCGGCGCAGGCCCGGCATAAGGAAGAGAAGGAAGCGCTCGCCAGTTTCCGCAAGGCGCTGGACGGAGATAGCGCCGATCCCGATTATCACTTCAATCTGGGATATACACTGTGGCGGACGGGCGATTTTGCCGGGGCTGTGGAGAGTTTGCGCGCCGTAGTGGAAAGGAATCCCAACGATGCCGAAGCGACGGTGCTGCTGGGGCGCGCTCTGAAGAAGGAAGGTCCGCGGCCGGGAGATCCCAAGGCGGAAGCCCGCGAACGACTTAAGACCAATTACGAAGAGACGGCCTTCCGGCAATTGCAGGCGGAGTTGGGGAAGTAGGGAAGTACGAGGCACAGGAAGTGGAATCGGTCAGGCCCAAGCCCCGCAGGGGCGAAAGAAGTTAGCCCTGGGCGCAAGCCCTGGGAACCGCGTGGAAAGTGTTTAGCCCCGGAACGGGGCGTAAGGATCCGCGCGGACGGCATCTTTCCCCCGTTCCGGGGCTGGCAAGTCTTGTTGCCCAGACCCACTGCTTGCGCCGTGGGCTATGCTCTTTCGCCCTTCGGGCTCTTGGTTGCTGCTTGGCGCGCTGCCAGGCATTCGCCGAATGCCGAGCGCTCCCGGAAGCGTTCGGTGGGGTAACTTCAAACGATCGCCGGGCTATTTCTTCGGTGCGGCCGGAGGGGCGGCGGGAGCCCCCGGCAAGAGCGTGGCGGACTTGATGCTGTCCAGCTTGGGGAAGCCCTTGTCCAAATAGGCTTTGCCCTGCGATTGAATGAGCGGCTGCTGCGGTTGGTCGCCGTATCCGCTGTAGAGTCCCATTACCGCATCCATACCCTCAATCACTTCGCCGAACGGAGTGAAATGCTGGGCGTCCAAACCCGCGTTGTTGTTCACGTTGATGAAAAACTGCGTAGTCCGCGTATTCGCACCAGCCGTGGCGAACACCAGGGTCCCTTTGCGGTTGCTGTTGCCGGGCTTGATGGGGTCGTCGTTAATCTCGGCGTGCTCCCATACTTTAGCGATCTCGGGCTTGGCCGCGATGCCGAACTGCACGATGAAGCCGGGGACGTAGCGGAAGAAGGCCGCATCGGTGAAGAAATGATTCTTGACCAGGTTATAGAAGCGGTCGGCTCCCAGCGGCGACCAGTCGCGGTGAACTTCGACCGTAAATTCGCCATGCGTAGTGACAAATTTCACTTTGAAGCTTTCCGGCGCCCTGGCTTTCAGGTTGGCGGGATGCAGTAACGGATTTTCGACGGGTGCTTTGGGGGCAGCCGAATTGGTGGGAGCCGGAGTTTGAGCCAACATCACGGTTCCGGTGGCGAGTAGAACAATCAGAGCTTTCATCAAGCCCGATTATAAAATATCGACGGTGCCGAATGCACTGCGGAGGGCTTATCGGGATAGAATAAGTAGCTTATGAAACGCCTATCGATTTTCCTGGTTCTGGCTGCGTGCGCCCTCGCGCAGAAGCCTGATAAGCCTGAGAAGCCCCTCAAGAATGGGCTGTACGCAATTTTTAATACAGAAATGGGGAAATTCACGGCCCAGTTGTTCGAAAAGGACACGCCCAATAGCGTGGCCATGTTCGTCGGCTTGGCGCAGGGAACTCTGGCGTCGTTCGATCCGAAGACCAACAAAATGGTCAAACGGCCGCTTTACGACAATTCCACCTTCTACCGGATTCTGCCTGGGCAAGCGATCCAGGGTGGGAGCCCCAACGGCACTCCGGCGTATGATTGCGGCTTCGTCATTAAGGACGAAATCCTGCCTGGACTGACGTTCTCGCAGTCCGGCAAACTGGCGGTAGCCAATACCGGCACACCGGATACGGGAAGCTGCCAGTTTTTCGTTACCACCGGACCGGTGTCCACCTGGAACAACAAGTACGCGATATTCGGTGAAGTGGTGCAAGGCATCGACGTGATCGCGAAAATCAATAAGGTTCCGGTGCACGGCGATGAGCCGGTTACCCCCCCTAAGCTGATCAGCGTGACCATCCAGCGGGTCGGTCCCCCGCCGGCCGTCAAGAAGCCCAAGGAGTGACCGGATCCCTGACGCACCCTGGAGTCCTCCGGGCCATCTGCCGACAAGTCTGTCCACGATGCCGGCAGGGGGCGATCTTCTGCGGTCCGCTGTTTCGGAGCGGCCTGGCGGTGCTGCCGAAATGCCCGGTGTGCGGCCTTAAGTATGTGCGGGAGCCCGGTTATTTTGTGGGCGCGATGTACGTCAGCTACCTGCTTTCGATTCCTCCGGTATTAGTGCTTGTGCTGCTGCTCTGGTGGTGGACCGGCTGGCGGTACGACATCGTCATTCTTGCGGCGTTCGTCTGTTACCTGCCGGCCGCGCCGGTGGTGACGCGCTATGCCCGGGTGATCTTCATGTATGTGGACCAGCACTTCGACCCGGAACGAACTACTTGATCTCGAGCGACCGGATGATTCCGTCGGCTCCCGACGCGCCTGCCGGAAGGGACTGATACTCCAGGCGGATCTTGATGGCCGGCTTCGCTCCGCATTCCAGGCCGGCAAACTCCGTCAGGTCGGGCGCCAGGAAAAGCTTTGGCAATTCGTTCACGCGAACATGGAGCTTGGCGATTTTCCCCTGACACTCAATCGATTCCAGCAATCCCTCAACTATTGGCGGCCCCAGTGTTTGGGAGAGACGGTCGAGCGCCGCGATTTCTTCAGGGCGGGCGTAGGAGCGGCCTTGCGCGGCCAGATCGCGGGCCTTGACCGCGTCGCCCAGCTGGTATTCCGCGTAGGCCATGTTGTAGAAAAACCGCGAGGCCTGCAAACGGCTGACGGGGAGAGCCAACTCTAATTCGGCGACGGCTTCCCGCCACGCGCCGGCGCGCACCTGGGCCAGTCCCAAATCGAAGTGAGCGTCCTTGCGGGAAGGATCCAGTTGGATCGCTTTCTGGAATGCGGCCACTTCCTCCGGCCGGCGATTCGCCACACCTAAGGCCAGCCCGTAATCCAGGAACATGGTTGCGTCCGCGGCGCCCAGTTCCGCCGCGCGCGCGAAATGCGCCAAAGCCTCTTCATTGCGGCGTTCGCGAAACAGGAACCGAGCCCAGGCAGATTGCACTTCCCAGCGGTCAGGGTACTCGCCGGCCAGTTGCTCATAGTCGGAACGTGCCTGGTTCACTTTGCCCGCATAGTTGGAAAGCAGCTCCGCCAGTGCCAGCCGCGCCGCCATGCCTGCGCCCGTCCGCACTTCGGTGGCGGCCGCCGCTTTCTCGGGTTCAAAGCGGATGGCAACGCCGGTCATGCGGGGCGAGCGAAGATAAGCCTGCAAGTCCGCCTGCACTTCCTCCACGGTCTTGCCGTAGGCCGTCTGAAATGCCGCGGCGGCATCCTGAGTCTTGAGCGCATCCAGCATGCCGTGCAAGTGGGCGCGGTATTGGTTGCTGAGGTTGAGCATGTGAACCAGAGCCCAGCTTTCCGCGTAGAATACTCCGGCGCGGTCTTTTTCGTTGTAGAGCGGAGAATCGTGCCCGGCGGAGAGCAGCACGCTGAGCGGAATCCACTTTTCTTCAAGCAGGGCTTGGGTGCGGCCGGGCGAGGGACTGCCCACGATGATGAACAGCCCTTCCCTTCGCAGGGTGGAATACAATTCGGCCATTCCCTCATTCAGCCAGACCGGCAGGCTCTCATTGGTCTGGCCCACCAGCAGGTGCACATACTCGTGGTTCGCCACCTGATACTCGCCGGATGGGTCGTTGGCCATCAGAATAAAGTCGCGCGTGGCGCCGGGGTGATAAAAAGCCGAAGCGGCCCGGTTCGGCGCGTAGGGGGCAAATTCTTTTTGATTGCTGAAGGCGATAATGGATACGGGCTTCGAGCCGGTCACTTCACTTCCGAAGGCCTGCTGAAAGAAACTGCGCACCATTTCGAAGTGCTGAGCCAGGTTGTGGCCGCTGCGTTCTCCCGCGGTGGTGAAGATTTCGAAGTGGGTCGATTGAATGCGTACCCAGGGATCGCGCGGGGCTGCCTGGGCGCCCAGGGCGATGGCGAAAAGGCCAAAACAGGCGCGCGTGCCCAGCCTAAACATCTGCCATGCCCGAACTGCGCTCCCCGGCCGCCGTGCCAAAAGCTGAGGCTGGGGAGCAAGCTTCATGACGAGGAGTGTATCACCGGCTCGGCGGAGCCTTCCAGGAGACGCGCGACCGCGGAGTGGGAAGCCACGGTCAGTTCGACGCGGTCCGACAGTTTGAGACCGCTGGTGTCGATGGGCGGCGCGATGCGGACCGTCACCCGTCCGCTATGGATGTGGCCGGAACCCATCGGCAGCAATTCCCGCATTCCCACAATGGCCAGCGGGACCAACGGGACCCCAGCCTTGATGGCGATGTAAGCTGATCCCTCCGTGAACTCGCGCAGGCCGACCGCGGACCGGCCGCCTTCCGGGAACAGCAACATGGAAATGCGCCGCTCGGAAACCAGCCGCGCAGCGTCGCTCATGCTCTTGAGCCGGGCGCGCGCATTCGAACGATCTACCGGCAGATGCCCGGCCCAGCGAAGGTGCCACCCCAGAAAGGGAATCGAGTAAAGGCCTTTCTTGGCGAAGAAGCGGAACTGGTACGGCAGGGTTGCAAGAATAGCCGGAATGTCCATAAGGCTGGCGTGATTGGCTACGAAGACGTAGCTGGCCCGCGGGTCGAGTTTTTCCAGGCCTTCTACGCGCACGCGGATGAAGCTCACCGCCAGCAACATTCTGGCCCACACGCGGGCCGCCTGGTGCGCGGACTTGCCGGAACGGTCGAAGAAGGAAAGCAACATCGACACAAGTCCCATGATGATTGTGGCAAGCGCGATCAAGAGCGTCGAAACGAGCGACCGGAGCAGACTCATGGCTTCGAGCTAATCATAACGCGAGGTGGATGGCGCACCCAGGAGGATGGCGCGCGCCTCGGCGACCAGAAAGAGCGAGCCGGTTACGAACACCACGTCCGCTGGCGACGCGCCGCGCACTTGTTCGAGAGCGGCCTTGATGTCAGGCGCGGTGGTCAGGCCGGGGTGGTCCGAAAGTTCGCGCATCGCCTCAGGTGAAAATGCGCGCGCCTGCCGGGGAGCGGTGACAATCACTTGTTGAGCGCGCGGGAACAGAATGCCGGCGATTTCGCCGATGGCTTTATCCCGCATGGCGCCAAAGATCAGGCGAACGTGGCGCTCGGAGTAGAAGCGGTCGATATACGCGCCGAGAGCGCGCGCGCCGGCCGGGTTGTGGGCGCCGTCGAGGATGATATCGGGTTGTTCGGAGACATGCTCCAGGCGGCCGGGCCAGAGGGCGGCTGCAATGCCGCGTTCGATGGCGCCGCGGGACACCCCGAGCCGCAGCAGCGCCAGCGCCGCGGTGGCCGCGTTGCCCACCTGGTGTTCCCCCCCCAGGTTGCAGCGAATGTCCAGGGCGGCGCCGTCTGAAACCGCTCGGTTGGAAAGTGTAAACCGGCTGCCGCGGGCGTCCATCTCCAGGTTGCTGGTCCGCCAGTTCGCGGCGAGCGCCACCGGAACTGCCAGCGCGGCGGCGCGATCCTCCAAAACCCGCGCGGCTTCAGGCCGTTGTTCGGCGAGGACTGCGGGAACGTTCGGTTTCAGAATGCCCGCTTTCTCACCGGCAATGGCTTCCAGGCTCCTGCCGAGATAGGCTTCGTGGTCGAAATCGATCGGTGTGATCACCGCGAGTTCGGGAGTCACGATGTTGGTGGCGTCCAGCCTGCCGCCGAGGCCGACTTCGAGGACCACGCGATCCACGCGGCGGCGGTCGAAAATCAACAGAGCCATGGCGGTGACGGTTTCGAAATAGGTGGGATGGAGATCGATGGCGCCGGCCGCCAGCAACTCCTCCGCCACGCGGTGGACCTGGTTGAATGCGTTTGCGAATTGCTCCGCGTCCACCGGAAGGCCCGCGATGCGGATGCGCTCGGTGGGTTGGGCAAGATGCGGCGAAGTGAACAACCCCGTGCGCAGGCCATCCGCACGCAAAGCCGATTCCAGCATGGCGCAGACGGAGCCCTTGCCATTGGTGCCTGCCACGTGGATGAAACGCAGCCGGTCTTGCGGGCGGCCCAGCGCCTCCATCACGGTGCGGATACGCTCCAGGCCAAGTTTCGCCGTCTGGATTTCGTTGCCCAGGGCGTAAAGGAAATGAACCGAATCGGGGTAGTTCAAGGGCTTATGCCGCGAAGAATTTGAGAGCCCGCGCTATGTAAGGCTTAAGCTCCAGGCGGGGCACCACGGCGTCCAGCATGCCGTGTTTCAGAAGAAACTCGCTCCGCTGGAAACCTTCGGGCAGCTTCTGCCGGATGGTTTGTTCAATCACACGGGGCCCGGCGAAACCGATCAGGGCGCCCGGTTCAGCGATGTTCAAATCGCCCAGCATGGCGTAACTGGCCGTCACTCCGCCGGTGGTGGGGTCGGTCAACAAACTGATGTACGGCAAGCGTGCTTCGTCCAGGCGCATCAGGCCGGCGGAAATCTTAGCCATCTGCATCAGGCTGATGGCGCCCTCCTGCATGCGGGCTCCTCCGGAAGCCGAGACAATAATCAGAGGCGTCCGCCGCGCGATGGAGCGATCGATGGCGCGGGCGATTTTCTCACCCACTACCGAGCCCATACTGCCCCCGATGAAACGCACGTCCATGGAACAGATCTGGACGGGACGTCCCGCCAGACTACCAGTGGCGGACAGCAGCGCGTCGGACATTTTGGTACTGCGCTGCATGCCCTCCAGGCGTTCGCTATACGGTTTGGCGTCGACGAAGCCCAGCGGGTCGGAGGAACGCAAATCGCTGTCGAATTCTTCAAACTCGCCGTCGTCGATCAACAGCTTCACGCGTGTGACGGCATCAATCCGCGAGTGCCAGTTGCATTTCGGGCAGACGTTCCAGTTGGCCTCCAGATCCTTTTTCCAGATGATCTGGCGGCACCCTTCACACTTTTGCCAGAGCCCTTCGGTGCGGACGCGCCGCTCCCCGTTTTCCAGAGTTGGGAGATTTTCGTCAGCCGGTTTGTCCCGCCTAAACCAAGACATGTATCGTTCACGTTAGCGCGGGTAGGGATGGCCCCGCAAGGTGGCAAAGGCGCGATAGATCTGTTCGGCCAGCATGGCGCGCGCCAGTTCGTGGGGAAAAGTCATGGCCGAAAGCGAGATCAGCTGGTCGGCGCGGGGAACCCATTCCCGTGGTAAACCATCATGGCCGCCGATCAGAAACACCAGGTCGCGCGCTTCCACTTCGGCGCGCGCCATCCAGTTTGCGAAGGCGGCTGAATCCATCGGTTTGCCGGCTGGGTCCAGAAAAACTTTCCGCGCCGATGGGTGCTTGGCCCACAAATCAGTTCGCTCCGGGCGGATTTCGCGCATTTCCGCCGCGCAGTAACGGGACGTCCGCTTAATGTATTCCTCCGCCAGGCCATTGACAAACGCATCCTTCGGCTTGCCGATGAAATACAGGTAAATCTTCACTCGGGCGGAATCTCGAGCTGCTTTCCGTTGCGCCAGAGGCGTTCCAGGCCATAGTATTCGCGGGCCTTGGGGGAAAAAATGTGCACCAGCATGTCGCCATAGTCGGCCAGCACCCATTCCGCCTGGGTGTAACCTTCCAGGCTGATGGGCAGTTCACCGGCTTCGTGTTTCAATTGCAAACCAACTTCGTCGGCAATGGCCTGAATCTGCCGAGGGTTCGCTCCGTTCGCAATCACAAACGTATCGGCGAACGACGTGACGCCAGTCAGATCGATCACCAGAATGTCGGTAGCTTTCTTGGATTGTGCGGCGCGGACGGCAACCAGCCAGGACGGTGTAGTGGTTTCGGTGGCGGGGTTTTGCTTCAGATTTGCCTTGCTCAGAACACTCTCCTGAACGTATCGTACTACAGCGCGGAGCCCTTGGCAGTGCGGCAAGGCACCTTTGGCACAGCGTCCTGCCACAGGTTCAATCTGTGCTCCCAGAGCGTTTACGACAGCTGAACCGGAGCAGCATCGTCGACGGCGACCAGTGTGCGGATGTGGCCGGCCACGGTGTTCAGGCTGTTTACGATGCGGTCGGTTTCCATGTTGACCAGTGCATAACGCCGGTTCGCGGGATCGCCGGATTCGAGTAGAGCCTGGTGATCCGCGCGCAGATCCGCAAAATCCGCGGAGGTGATGGCGGTTCCCCGCAGACCGGCGGCCAAGTAGTACAAGGTCACGTCCACGTCATTCGAAAGCTTGCGGAACGCATCGCGGACGGGGACGGGTTGGCTGGCGTAGAGCCCCGACTCCAGCGACATTACGGCCTGGATGAAGCGGTGCGAATCCGCCAGAATGCGGTCGAAGGCGGCGATGCTTTCAGCGGAGTTGCCTGGTTCGGCGCGCATGCGGGTGAGGGAGGTCTCGAAGTTCGATCGCGCGACCCTGGCAGCCAGGCGGCTGCCGTCGCGGGCGGTGTCCGCGGATTCGCGGGGGAGGCCTTCCTGCCTCAGGTAGCCGTCACGGACGGACTGAAAGTAGGCCCGGTAGGCATTGAGCATGCGAGCGAGGGCTTCCGGAGCCTGGGTTCGCTCCCACGTCGGCCAGACGAAGTATCCCAATAGCGCAACGAAACCGCCGGCGATTGTGTTGATCGCGCGCGGCACCATCAACTCAGAGGGCGAACCGCCCGTGTACGCGAACCGGAACACCACCATGGAGGTTACGGAGATTGCCAGAATCCCGTAATTGGCCGGCCCGTACGCTCGCAGCACGAACGCAAACGCGGCGATCAACGCGATCTTCAGACCGAGGGAAGGATGGAGCAGACCAAACAGTGTCGTGGCCACAACCAGCCCGACGAGAGTTCCGAGCAGCCGCTGCAGGCCGCGGCTGAAGGTGGTGGTGAAGTCCGGCTTTAGCACCAGTGCGACCGTCATGGGAATCCAGTAAGGGCGCTCTAAGTGCAGGGAGCGCCCCGCCAGTTCGCCAGCGGTCAGGCAGACAGCCAGGCGGACGGCGTGGTGGAGAATTGCCGAATCGCGGCGAAGGGCCGCCTGGAGCGCGGAGCGGACGCCGTCGAATTGCAGGCGCCATGGGTGTGATGCTTCGCGTAGCTCAAGCTCCACGCGGCCGCGGTCGGTGGTTTGCGCCGATAGATCCAGCACAGTGCGCAGTTGGGCCGCCAGCGTGTCCATCAGAGAGCGGCCCTCGTTCAGCATGGCCGCCACCGCACCGGAATTGGCAGCGCCGGCCTGGCCCAATTGCGCAGCGATCCCGGCCATTTCGGACGCCGGGGCAGGCATGGAACCGGCATTGGTCTGGCTGCGAAGCGATTCTCCCACCTGGCGCAATGTCTGCGCAGTCAGATTGGACCAGCGCTCCAGGAGGCCGCTTACGCGCTCCGTGCCAGGCTCCATTTCGATGCGGCAGCGCATCCGGGCCAGCGCCAGCAAGGTGAGGCGAATGCGCTCCGCCTGGCTTAGCAGCGCGATATAGCTCGCGCTCTCCACGGAACTGCCGGCATCGAGCGCGGCCAGGGCTTGTTGGGCTTCGGTGCTGGCACGGCTGGCCGGAGGCGCTTTGGTAGCGGTTGAAGCGGTGGCCGCCGCTGCCGACAGATTGACGTACAGAGCCGCCAGCGCGCGGCGCTCCGGAGTGCTCCGCCACAGCGGCCAGAAGGCCAGAGCCAGCGCGGTCTGGATCAGCCCGCCACCCAGCGCAAACAGTCCGGAAGTGAACGCCTGTCCGGGAGAAAGAGGCTTGACCGAGAAAATAATCAGGACGACCAGGGTCATCAATCCGATGTCTGCTTCGGAGGATCCAAGGGCTACCGACATGCCGGCTGCAAACGCGCCCACCGCCAGAATTGGCGTGTTGGCGTAGGTTCCGCCGGCGATGCTGCCGGCAAAAACCGCCAGCGAGCAAAATAGGCAGGCGGTCAGCATGCGGCGCGCGCGGTGCGCGTAGGCGTCCGTGCCGTCGCCAAGTGCGGCGTTCAGTGAGCCCATAGCGGCCACAATCCCATATGCGGTCTGGCCCAACGCGGCGCAGGCCAGCAGAGTGATAGCAGCTCCGAGGGCACTTCGGATTCCCCTCCAGAGACGCACTTTCCCGGCGTCAAAGCGGATGACGGCCCGCCATAAAGTTACCAGGTGGGCAGGTTTTTCCGATGGCATTCAATTATAGGATAGCTGGTGGCGCCGCTGAATGAGAGTCCGCGGTAAGAATACCCGTTCCACGCATTCCTGCTCGGCCCTATTACGAACGCGGTCCTCTGGAAAGGCAGCGGGTGACCCGATTCCCAGCCACCTACCAGCACAAGACTGATTTCCGGCGGATAATAATAGCTCCATGACTGATCCCAAACTCCGAGTCCTGATCTCCGCCGAGAAGATCCAGGCCCGCATCCGCGAACTGGGCGCGCAGATTTCGAGCGAGTATCCCACCGGCAAGTTGCACATGATCTGTATCCTCAAGGGCGCCTGCTTTTTCCTCACCGATCTGGCTCGCGCCATGCAGCGCGACGTGTTCGTGGACTTCATGGGAATCTCCACATACGGGAAAGGCACCACCAGTTCCGGCGAAGTGAAAGTCACCAAGGATCTGGACATTTCGATTGAAGGCGCGGACGTTCTGATTGTTGAGGATATCGTCGATTCCGGCGTCACGCTCAATTACCTGATGCACCTTCTCGACCAGCGCAAGCCCCACTCCATCCGCATCGCCGCACTTCTGGACAAGCCGGAGCGGCGTCTGCGGCCGATCCACGTCAACTATGTGGGATTCCAAATCCCCGACGAATTCGTAGTGGGTTACGGGCTGGATTACGCGGAGAAGTACCGCAACCTCGATGACATCTGCGTGCTCGACAGCATCGTATAGCGCAAAGGACGGGACCGCGAACGGAGGGTCAGGGCTTGTGTTTTTTCTGGAACAACTTGCGCTTGACGTCCGGCCAGAACTCTTTGAGCACGTTTGAAAATGTGTCGGTGCCGCACGCCACCAGCAGTCTTTGAACATTGTCGGCGGCCGTCCGGGTATCGGGATAATAAGCGTTTGAGATGGCTACAGCCGCGGCATTTCCGCCCCACTCGGAGAAGTTGAAGCTATTGCGGCCGGAATCCATCCTGGCCACCACGATGCGGGTGATGGCGTACCAGGCGCGTTTCCCTACCGATCCCTCGCCGGACCGGAAATATCGCGGATCCTGATGGAAAACCGCGGGGATGAAGCCCTCCGTCATCATGTTGCCGATCATCTGGTCCCCGTAAGCCGTCCCGAAGCGTTTGGCATAGCCTTTGACTCCCTGTCCGAACGAGGGATTCTGGTTTTCGATCTGGTAGAGGCCCGCGAATGCCGCCGCCGTGGGGAAAACCGGCCAATCGAAGGAGTCCTTTACCGCGATCATAATCTTCTGCTGGGCCGTAATTGGATGGAAAGGGACGGAGTTTTCGGTGGTCCGGTTGTTGGGAATCACGCCGAAGATGCGTTTGTCCTCGGGAGACTGAACCGGGGGAGGTTGAACCGGTGAAGTTTGAACCGGGACGCCGGGGTTGTCCGGCCTCCCGCCGGCGGAAGTCTGCGCCCGGACGCAGCTAACCAGCATCATGGTGAGAAGGGCGGCGCGCGGGCTCAAGACCATTAGTCGTATGATGGACCGGGCATAGATCCGGTTACCGAAAATTATAGCTTTTGTGGGATTCCGTACACCCCTAATAGTGGGTTGCCGCAGCTGCCGGTGCGCCGGTCAGGGGCGGCAGATCTTTTTTCCTGGCGAAGTGGCGCTTTACATCCGGCCAGAACTCTTTCAACACGTTGGACAAAGCGTCCGTGCCGCACTGCACTAACAACTTTTCAGTGTTATCGGCGGCGTTGCGGCCGTCCACGTAGTAGGCGTTCGAAATGGCCGTCGCCACGGCATTGCCGCCCCATTCCGCAAAATTGAAGGTCATGTGGTTGTGATCGGTTGGGGTGACGAAGATGCGGCTCACCGCGTAGAAGATCCGCTTGCCGGCGGCGCCTTGCCCCAGGCGGAAGTAGCGTGGATCTTCGTGCAGCAGCGCTGGCGCGAAGCCCTCGGTCATCATGTTGCCAATCATCTGGTCGCCAAAAGCGCCACCCACCCGTTGGGCGTAACCCTTAATACCTTGCCCGAATGAGGGGTTCTGATTTTCCGCCTGGTACACCACGGAAAAGATCGCCGCTGTCGGATAAACCGCTCCATCAAAAGAATCCTTCGCAGCGATGGTGAGTTTCTGCTTGACCGTGAGGGCTTTAAACGGATCGGAGGCCTCGGCGCTGCGGTTGTTGGGGAGCACGCCATAAGCCCGTTTATCCGGAATCGTGGGAGCGGGCTGAACAGAATCGACGGGGGGGCTTTGCGCGTGCGCCAGAGACACGCTTGCCAATATCAGAGCCAAAGCGGAATGGCGCACCTGCATTACATTTATAATAACGGAATGCTGAGACGAATCATACAGCCCGAGTGCAAACTTATCGGCCCTTTTGAGTCATAAATAATGGAACCCGGTATTGCCGGCCGGCCGCGACCGGGGGAGTAGACAGAGCCTCAACCAGTTTGGTACACTACTTGCTGTCCCTTTGAAAATGCTCAGTGGGAGGTTCGTCTGCCGGTTTGGAACGGACCGCTTGCACCAATGAGGAACTATGGCACGTAACCCAGGTAAACAATATCAAGCCGCGCGGAAACAGATAGAAGCCAAAGAGTATTTGTTGGAAGATGCCGTTCCGCTTCTCAAGAAAATCAAATTTGCCAAGTTCGACGAGACCGTCGAAATCCATATGCGCCTCGGCGTGGATCCCAAGCACGCGGACCAGATGGTTCGCGGGACCGTCGTGATGCCCAACGGGCTCGGCAAATCCAAGAAAGTTCTGGTCATTGCCAGCGGCGACAAGCAGCGCGAAGCTACCGAAGCCGGCGCCGATCTGGTGGGCGGCGAGGACATGGTCAACAAGATCCAGTCGGAAAGCTGGACCGATTTCGACGCGGTAATCGCAACGCCGGACATGATGCGCTCCGTTGGCAAACTCGGCAAAGTGCTGGGTCCCCGTGGCCTAATGCCCAACCCGAAGACGGGTACCGTGACCGTGGATGTCGCCAAGGCTATCAAGGAAATCAAGGCCGGAAAGGTGGAATTTCGCGTCGACAAGACCGGGATTATTCACGCGCCAATCGGCAAAATGAGTTTTGCCTCAGGCGCACTGGTCGAGAACGCTTCCACCCTGATCTCCGCCGTAGTGAAGGCTAAGCCGGCGGTCGCCAAGGGAAAGTACGTCAGGAGCACAACTCTTTGCTCGACCATGAGCCCCGGGTTGGCTATCGATACTGCACCGTTCAGTGTAAAGGCGGCGGTTTAGCGCCCGACAGGTGTTCCCATGAAAAAGAAGGCAGATAAGAAAAAAGATGTTGAGGCCCTGCGCCAGGATCTGGAGCAGTCCAAGAACCTATTCGTCACCGGATACGAGAAGCTCAAGGTGGGCCAGGATTTCGAGCTGCGTAAGGTGGTGCGCGGCGCGGGTGGCAAGTACCGCGTGGTGAAAAATAATCTGGCCGAAGTGGCTTCCGTCGGGACCCCGGCCGAGCAGGTGCTGAAAGATTTGAAGGGCATGACTTCGGTGGCCTATACGGCTAGCGACCCGGTCGCACTGGCCAAGGCTCTCACGGCTTACGCCAAGCTCAATCCTACATTTACGTTCAAGGCGGGGCTGGTGGAAGGCCGTGTGATTGACATTAAGTCGATCACCGATCTGGCGAATATGCCGTCCAAGGAAGAGCTCTTCGCCAAGCTGCTGTACGTGATCAACGCTCCGGCGCAGCGGCTGGCCACGGTCATCGCGACCGTGGGACGCAACCTGGCGGTAGTCATCGATCAGGGTGTGAAAGAAAACAAGTTTGGAGCCTAGTCGCGCGTGTGGCATTGCGCGGGCTCTTAAGAAGTTGCAGTTAAGAAAAAATTAGACGATCTTTTGATTCAGCAAGGAGTAGAGATGGCGGACATTAACGCGATTGCGGAACAGATTCAGGGCTTGACGCTGTTGGAGGCATCCCAACTGGTCAAGTTGCTTGAGGAAAAATTAGGCGTTTCGGCGGCGGCTGCGGCGCCGGTGATGATGGCTGGCGGTGGAGCGGCTGCGGCGGCTCCGGCAGTCGAAGAGAAGACCGAGTTTACGGTGGTATTGATGGCGGCGGGCGCCAACAAAATCAACGTCATCAAGGCCGTTCGCGAAGTCACCAGCCTGGGCCTGAAAGAAGCCAAGGACCTGGTGGACGGCGCTCCCAAGCCGGTGAAGGAAGGCATCACCAAGGACGAAGCGGAGACGATCAAGAAGAAGTTCGTCGACGCCGGCGCCACCGTCGAAGTGAAGTAGGCGGTTTTTGCGACGTCGGGAGTCAGGAGGCTGAAGTCAGGTTTCCGGTCGCGGCCGGGTCTGGGTTTGGCCTCCTGGCTTCCGATTTCGTTTTGGCGATTTGACGCAGGGCGTAAGTCCTGTTAGGATTAGTAGTTGGGCCTTCGATTCAGCGGACTCGATCCCAATTGGTGACTGTCATTCCAGAATTCTGGCACTTCAATTGCAGTTCGGGCGAAACTGCAGAGAGGGAAGCTCTGCGCGTTTGTCTGCCTATCTCCACCCAACAGGATTCGTGCGTCCAGGCTCTCAAGGGCGTTGTCACCGCGTACGCTCCCTGTGTTCCCTTTCAATTCCCGCCTCTGTTCCATCATTCGGCGCCCGGAGAATCCTCTCCCCCTAAGGCGCTGTTGGCATTGTACTGTTAACCGCAGCTTTTTGGCTGTGGCTGTTCGGCCGTCAGGAGTGTAAGAATGGATATTCAACATAACGGCGCTGCCCCCGAGCGAGTTGACTTTTCTAAAATCAAGACCTCCATCCCGATCCCTAATCTGATCGAGGTGCAGAAGCAATCGTATGAGCGGTTCCTGCAGATGGACTTGCTGCCTAATGAGCGCGAGGACATCGGCCTGCAGACCGTATTTAACTCCGTTTTCCCGATCTCCGATTTCCGCGGCGTCAGCGACCTGGAATTCGTCGACTATTCCATTGGGAACTGGGAGTGCAAGTGCGGCAACCTGAAGGGCCTGCACCACCTCCGCTCCACCTGCCGCAATTGCGGCGCGACCATCCGCACGGACCCGTTTCATGCCGGCGACATCCTTTGCCACCACTGCGGAACCTTCAATAAGAACGTCGTCACGTTCTGCAATAAATGCGGCGATCCAGTAGGCTTGCAGCTCAAGTACGACATGCTGGAATGCCAGGAGCGCGGCATGACCTACGCCGCACCGCTGAAGGTGACCATCCGGCTGACGGTGTATTCCAAGGATCCCGAGACGCAGAAGAAGAGCGTTCGCGATATTAAGGAACAGGAAGTTTTCTTCGGCGAAATCCCGCTGATGACCGACAACGGCACCTTCATCATCAACGGCACCGAACGCGTCATTGTCTCCCAACTGCACCGGTCTCCCGGCGTGTTCTTCGAACGGGTTGCCGCGCAGGGCTATTACCTGGGCAAGATCATTCCGTACCGCGGAAGCTGGGTCGAATTCGAATACGACACCAAGAATATCCTGTACGTTCGTATCGACCGCAAGCGCAAATTCTACGGCTCCGTCTTCCTGAGAGCCCTGGGATTGAAGACCGATGAAGCCATCCTGCGCGCGTTCTATCGCGTGAGCAAGATCACCATCAAGGATAAGAAAATCCTCTGGAACGTCGACGAAGGGCTTACCGGCCTCAAGCTCTCCTATGCCATCTCCACCAAGGGTGGAGAAACGGTAGTGGGGCAGGGCAAAAAGATTACGCCTTCCCTCTTTAAGGAAATCCAGAAAGCCAAAATCGCGCAGGTGGAAGTTGCTTCGAACGACCTCGAAGGCGCCTACGTGGTGGCCGACGTGGTCGATATGTCGACCGGCGAAGTCCTTATCGACGCTAACAAGGAACTGACGGCCGCGGACCTGGCGAAGCTGATGGAAGCCGGTATCACCGACTTCGAAATCTTCTTCCCTGAGCGCGACGACGTTGGCACCGTGGTTTCGGCCACTATTAAGAAGGATCCGGTGAAGGCGCAGAACGAAGCGCTCATCGAAATCTACCGCAAATTGCGTCCCGGCGATCCGCCCACGCTCGACACGGCTACGCAGCTCTTCCAGGGCATGTTCTTCGACCCGCGCAAGTACGATTTCTCGCGCGTGGGCCGCATGAAGTTCAACATCAAGCTGCACGATAAGTCGGAAGCCACCAGTCTGGACAAGCGCACCCTCGATTCCGAGGACTTCCGGGCCACCATCAAGTACCTGCTGAAGCTCCGCAAATTCGCCACCATCCCAGGGTCGAATTACAACGTCGACGATATCGATCACCTGGGCAACCGCCGCGTCCGCGCCGTCGGAGAACTGCTGGAAAACCAGTTCCGCATCGGCCTGGTTCGCATGGAGCGCGCCATTAAGGAAAAGATGTCGGTCTACCAGGAAATGTCGACCGCCATGCCGCATGACCTGGTCAACGCCAAGCCCGTGATGGCGGCCATCCGCGAGTTTTTCGGCTCCAGTCAGCTCTCGCAGTTCATGGATCAGACCAACCCGCTTTCCGAGATTACGCATAAGCGCCGTCTTTCGGCGCTGGGACCAGGCGGTCTGAGCCGCGAGCGCGCCGGATTTGAAGTCCGCGACGTTCACCCCACGCATTATGGCCGCATCTGCCCGATTGAGACGCCCGAAGGTCCGAACATCGGACTGATTTCGTCGCTCTCCTGTTTTGCGCGCATTAACGAATACGGCTTCATCGAGAGCCCGTACCGCAAAGTCCAGAAGGGCGTTGTCATTGACGAAGTCAAGATCCTCAACCCCGGCGACAGCGATTACAAAGTCGGCGACATCGTCCGCCGCGGCGATGCGGAAGAGGTCAATCGCAAACTCGGCGCGAAGAAGCAGCCCGCCGAATTCGAATCCCACTGCGAGTACCTTTCGGCGTGGGAAGAAGACAAGTGGACGGTTGCCCAGGCCAACGTCGAGCTGGACGAAAAGGGGCGCATCGTCCCCGATCTTTCGAATGCCCGCCAGGCCGGCAACTTCGTCCTGAAATCGCGCGATGAAATCGAATACATCGACGTCAGCCCCAAACAGCTTGTCTCGGTAGCCGCCAGCCTCATTCCGTTCCTGGAGAACGATGACGCCAACCGCGCCCTGATGGGTTCCAACATGCAGCGCCAGGCAGTTCCGTTGCTGCGCGCCGACGCTCCTTATGTGGGCACCGGCATGGAGTATGTCACGGCCCGCGATTCCGGCGCGGTGGTTCTCTGCAAGCGCTCGGGCGTGGTCGATTCGGTGGATTCCGAGCGCATCATCGTTCGAGTGGAAGGCGCGGCCCATGAAGGCCAGCTCTCCCGCGAAGTGGGCGCCGATATCTATCAGCTCACGAAGTTCAAACGGTCGAACCAGAATACCTGCATTAACCAGAAGCCCATCGTCCGCGTGGGGCAGCGGGTGCAGAAGACTTCCGTTCTGGCGGATGGCCCGTGCACCGACTTCGGTGAACTGGCCCTGGGACGCAACGTGCTGGTGGCCTTCATGCCCTGGCGCGGTTACAACTTTGAAGACGCCATTCTGGTGAGCGAAAAGCTGGTTAAGGAAGACTACTACACTTCCATCCACATCGAAGAGTTTGAAATTGAGGCTCGCGACACCAAGCTCGGTCCGGAAGAAATCACCCGCGATATCCCGAATATCGCCGATTCCTTCCTCCGCAACCTGGATGAAAGCGGCATCATCCGCATCGGCGCCACGGTGAAGCCCGGCGACATTCTGGTGGGCAAGGTGACTCCCAAAGGGGAAACCCAGCTCACTCCCGAAGAGAAGTTGCTGCGCGCCATCTTCGGCGAAAAGGCCGGCGACGTCAAGGATGCTTCCCTCTATTGCCCGCCGGGAATCGAAGGCACCATTGTCGATTGCAAGATCTTCTCGCGCAAGGGGCAGGAAAAGGACGAGCGTTCCAAGAACATCGAGGAAACTCAGATCCAGCGCCTGCAGCGCAACCTGCAGGACGAAATCCGCATCCTCACCGATGAGCGCGCCAAGCGCCTCACGGGCCTGCTCGAAGGCAAGCGGCTGCTGGCCGACCTGCACGACGAGAAAACCAATAAGCGCCTGCTCTCCAAGGACACCGATCTCAGCCGCGAAATCATCGAGAAGGTGAAATCGCGCGATCTGAAGCGCATGCGCATCGCCAACAAAGATCCGCGGCTCAATGAGCAGATCGACGAAATCGAAGAGATGACGTCGCGGCAGATCGCGGTTCTGGAAAAAATCACCGACGAGAAAGTCGCCAAGCTCCGCAAGGGCGATGAACTTCCTCCCGGCGTGATCAAACTGGTCAAAGTCTATATCGCGATGAAGCGCAAGCTCTCGGTCGGCGACAAGATGGCCGGCCGCCACGGAAACAAGGGTGTCATCGCGCGCATTCTTCCCGACGAAGACATGCCTTACCTGCCCGATGGCACTCCCGTCGAAATCGTGCTCAACCCGCTCGGCGTTCCTTCCCGCATGAACGTGGGGCAGATTCTCGAAACCCACCTCGGCTGGGCAGCGAAGGCTCTGGGTGTGCATTTTGCCACCCCGGTTTTCGATGGCGCCACCGAGCGCGAAATCAAGAAAGCCCTGAGCGACGCGAAATTGCCGAGCTCCGGCAAAACCACTCTGTACGACGGCATGACCGGTACCCAGTTCGAACAGCCGGTGACGGTTGGTTACATCTACATGCTGAAGCTGTCGCACCTGGTGGACGACAAGATCCACGCCCGGTCCATCGGCCCGTACTCACTGATCACCCAGCAGCCGCTCGGCGGCAAGGCCCAGTTCGGCGGCCAGCGCTTCGGCGAAATGGAAGTCTGGGCGCTCGAAGCTTACGGCGCCGCATACATTCTGCAGGAACTGCTTACGGCCAAGTCCGACGATGTCTATGGCCGCGCGAAGATTTACGAAGCGATTGTCAAGGGTGAGGCTGCGATTGAACCGGGCGTTCCCGAATCGTTCAACGTGCTCATTCGTGAGTTGCAGTCGCTGTGTCTGGATGTGGAGTTGATGAAGAAGCCGCGCGAAGTGCCGGATACGGCGCTGGCGGCGGATTAAGTGGAAGAAGTCAGGGGTGGGAAGCCAGGAATCAGAGTGCATCGATTCCGCTTCCTTCCGCTTCCTGGCGGGGAATTGGGAACAGAAAACATGATTGGGTGCGGCGTCGAAATCTCAAGCGAAGTCGAAATTCCGGCTTCTGACTTCTGCTTTCCGGCTTCCCACCTCAGGAGGGTATTTTGAGATCTTCACCCTATGATCGAGCGAATTTGATCGCGGATTTCGATTCCATCCGCATTTCACTGGCCTCTCCGGAGAAAATCCGAAGCTGGTCCCATGGCGAAGTCACCAAGCCGGAGACCATCAACTACCGCACGTTTAAGCCGGAACGCGACGGCTTGTTCTGCGCCCGCATTTTTGGTCCTACCCAGGACTGGGAATGCTTGTGCGGAAAATACAAGCGCATGAAGCACCGCGGCGTCATCTGCGACAAGTGCGGCGTGGAAGTCACGCTGGCGCGCGTCCGCCGCGAGCGCCTGGGCCACATTGAACTGGCCAGCCCGTGCTCGCATGTCTGGTTTTTCAAGGGATTGCCGAGCCGCATCGGCCACCTTCTCGACATCACGCTCCGCGAACTCGAGCGCGTTCTCTATTTCGAAGCCTACGTCATCGTAGAGCCAGGCGAAGTGGAAGGCATCAAGTCCGGCGACGTCATCACCGACGAAAAGAAACGCCAGCTCGACCAGGAATATCCCGGCAAGTTCGTCGCCATGATGGGCGCCGAAGGCATTAAGGAACTGCTCAAGAAGGTCGACGTCGAGTTCCTCAGCACCGACATCCGCGAAAAGATGAAGACGGAAATGTCGGTGCAGAAGAAGCTGAAATTCGGCAAGCGCCTGCGCGTTGTCGAATCGTTCCGCAAGTCCGGCAACAAGCCGGAATGGATGATCCTCGACGTCATTCCCGTAATTCCTCCGGAGTTGCGTCCCCTGGTGCCGCTTGATGGCGGGCGCTTCGCCACTTCCGATCTCAACGACCTCTACCGCCGCGTCATCAACCGCAACAACCGGCTCAAGAAGCTGATCGAACTGCACGCCCCCGACGTGATTGTGCGCAATGAAAAGCGCATGCTCCAGGAAGCGGTCGATGCGCTGTTCGATAACGGACGCCGCGGCCGCGTGCTGCGCGGCGCCAACAATCGTCCACTCAAGTCTCTCTCCGATACCCTCAAGGGCAAGCAAGGCCGTTTCCGCCAGAACCTGCTGGGCAAGCGCGTCGATTATTCGGGCCGCTCGGTCATCGTGGTCGGCCCCGAATTACGCCTGCACCAGTGCGGTCTTCCCAAGAAGATGGCGCTCGAGCTTTTCAAGCCCTTCATCTATCACCGTCTGGAACAGCGCGGCCATTGCACCACTATCAAACAAGCTAAGGAACTGGTGGAACAGCAGGATCCGGTGGTTTGGGACATTCTCGAAGAGGTCATCAAGGACCATCCCATTCTGTTGAACCGCGCTCCCACGCTGCACCGTCTCGGTATCCAGGCTTTTGAGCCGGTTCTGGTGGAAGGAAAAGCCATCAAGATCCATCCGCTGGTTTGCACCGCGTTCAATGCCGATTTCGACGGCGACCAGATGGCCGTCCATATTCCGCTGTCGCCCGAAGCCCAGATTGAAGCATCCACTTTGATGCTTTCGTCCAACAATATCCTGTCACCGGCGCATGGCGGCCCCATCGCGATCCCCACGCAGGATATGGTGCTTGGCTGCTACTACCTCACCAAGGCGCGGCCCGGCGCCAAGGGCGAAGGCCGTACTTTCGCCTCCACCGATGACGTCCTGATCGCGCTCGAAATGGGCGAAGTGGAAACTCTCACGCCCATCAAGCTGCGCTATACCGGCCGAGTCATCGACCTGGTGCACGCCTTCGATAACCAGAATATTCTTCACACCGAGCCGATCGAATTCGTCAAGCAGTACATGGAAACCACCGTCGGCCGCGTCATTTTAAATGACAACCTGCCTCAGGAAATGCCCTTCATCAATGGCTTGCTGAAGAAGAAGGGCCTCGGCCAGCTGGTGCAATACTGCTATCTCAAACTGGGCCTGCAGGTCACCGTCGGTATGCTCGACGAAGTCAAGGCGCTGGGCTTCCTCTATGCCACGCGCGCCGGCATTTCGATCGGCATCGACGACATGGTCGTCCCCGGCGAGAAGGCCGGCCTGGTGAAGGCGGCCGAAAAAGAAGTCGTCAACGTGGAAAGCCAGTATCAGGACGGCGCTATCACCCACGGCGAACGTTATAACAAGATCATCGAAATCTGGTCCAAGGTGACCGAAAAGGTTTCCGATGAGATGTTCCACGCCATGGAAGAGGACGACCGCACCGGCCGTTACCTCAACCCCATTTACATCATGGCCGATTCCGGCGCGCGCGGTTCCAAACAGCAGATCCGCCAGCTTTCCGGTATGCGCGGCCTGATGGCCAAGCCCTCCGGCGAAATCATTGAGACCCCCATCACGGCGAATTTCCGCGAAGGCCTCAACGTGTTGCAGTACTTCATCTCCACGCACGGCGCCCGCAAGGGGTTGGCTGACACGGCTCTGAAGACGGCCGATTCCGGCTACCTGACCCGCCGTCTGGTGGACGTAGCCCAGGACGTGATCATTAGCGAGAACGATTGCGGCACCGTGGAAGGAATCTACGTCGAACCCATCATCGAATCCGGCGAGATCATCGAGCCATTGCGCGACCGCATCGTGGGCCGCGTGGCGCTCGAAGATCAGAAGGATTACGAAGGCAACGTGATCGTCGCCGTAAACCACGAGATCACGGAAGATCTGGCCGCGGCCATTCAGGCGGCCGGCATTGCCAGCGTCAAGATCCGTTCCGTACTCACCTGCGAATCCAAGCGCGGCGTCTGCGTAGCCTGCTACGGCCGCAACCTGGCCACCGGCCGGCTGGTAGAGCGCGGCGAGGCGGTCGGCGTCATCGCGGCGCAGTCCATCGGCGAACCCGGAACGCAGCTCACCATGCGTACCTTCCACATCGGTGGTACCGCCAGCCGTATCAGTGAGCAGTCTACCCAGGACGCCAAGAGCGATGGTTTTGCGCGTCACATGGGCATTCAGACCGTGCGCAGCAAAACCGGCGAACTGATCGCCATGAACCGCAACGGCAAAATTGCGGTGGTGGACGACAAGGGCCGCGAAAAAGAACGTTACGAAGTGAACTATGGCGCCCGCGTGCTGGCCGCCGACGGCGCTCCGGTCAAAGCCAACCAAGTCCTGCTCGAGTGGGATCCCTACACCTTCTCCATCCTTACCGAAGTCAGCGGTGTGGTGCATTTCAAGGACCTCATCGACGGCCTCACGTTCCAGGAGCAGGTTGACGAAGTCACCGGCATGTCGCAGTTGGTCGTCACGGATTCTCCCGACGAAAAGCGGCAGCCGCAAATCGTGGTGCGGCCGGAAGGTTCGGGCGGCTCCCGTTCCGAAGCTAAGAAGTACCTCATGCCCACCCACGCTCACCTCATGGTCCATGACGGTGAGGAGGTTCACGCCGGCGACGTACTGGCTAAGATCCCGCGCGAAACCACCAAGACCAAGGACATCACGGGCGGTCTGCCGCGCGTGGTGGAACTCTTCGAAGCCCGCAAGCCTCGCGAAACCGCGATCATCGCCGAAATCAACGGCGTGGTCAAGTACGGCGAAGTTGCCAAGGGCCAGCGCAAGATTTTCGTCGAAAGCGATGACGGCGAAAAGCGCGAGTACTCGCTGCCCCGCGGCGTCCACATCAACGTTCAGGAAGGCGAGCGCGTCAAAGCCGGCGAGCCGCTGATGGACGGCCCGCGCGATCCGCACGACATCCTCGACGTGCTCGGCGAAAAGGAATTGCAGAAATACCTGGTGAATGAGATCCAGGAAGTCTACCGTCTGCAGGGCGTCAACATCAACGATAAGCACCTGGAAGTCATCTCCCGTCAGATGATGCGCTGGGTGCAGGTGAAGGAAATCGGCGATACGGAATTCCTGCCTGAAGAGGTAGTCGACAAGTTCAAGTTCCGCGCCGAAAACCAGAAGACCCTGGAAGCCGGCGGTCAGCCTGCCCAGGGCAAGGCCATGCTGCTCGGCATTACCAAGGCCTCGCTTTCTACCGATTCGTTCATCTCCGCGGCCAGCTTCCAGGAGACCACCCGTGTCCTGACCGAAGCTGCTATCAACGGCAAGGTGGACTACCTGCGCGGCCTGAAGGAGAACGTCATCATGGGCCGTCTGGTTCCGGCCGGCACTGGCATGGAGTATTACCGCCAGGTCAAGATTGCCGGAGAGGACGTAGTGGAAGAACCGCCGGCGGATGCCGCCGCCGATATCATCCCCGGTTACGACGAAGAGACCCGTTTGCAGTATGCCGGCGGGTTACCCGAAGATACTGGCGAAGGGTCATTGGCCGAGTAACTGACTTAGTAACTCACTTAGTAAGTGCATCGTCGAAGGGAGCGGGTTTCGATCCGCTCCCTTTGCTTTTTGTGGGACCGGCCTCCCGGCCGGTCAGTCTCTGGGGCGGGCGACGACCGGCCAGGAGGCCGGTCCCACATGCCCTTTCGCCCCGGCCCGCTGGATGTTACCGTGAAGCCGCTACAACCTGGAGGCAAGTCATGTATTGCCTGCAATGCCGGATGGAATACCGCGATGGGTTCACCACCTGTTCCGATTGCCAGGTGGACCTGGTTCCGGTGCTGGCGCCGGAGTCGGAGCTCACGGAAGTTCCCGATTCCACTGCCGAACCGATGTTGATCTTCGAATCCATCGACCGGTTCGCCATTTCGCTGGCAAAAGGAGATCTGGAAGATGCCGACATTCCATTCTGGCTGCAGGGCCGCGAAACCGACACCCGGCTGGTGGGCGCCGCGCTGATACCCTTCTGCCGCTTTCTGGTGCCGCCGGACCGCGAAGCGGAGGCGCGTGAGTTGATGGGGCCGTTGGAACTGCCCGTCGAGAATCTGGAACCACTTGCCGGGCCAGATCAGTTTGAGGGCTACCGGAGTAAGTAGTCCCGCGCCGGGGTGGCCCACCGATTCGACCGTCCGCCCCTCGCTGCTTCCAGTATCTCATCCCGATGTTATTCTCGAAGTTTGCCGAAGCCCCTGCCGACCCCGAAAGCCGAGCCACGCTGGTTGATCGCCGCCCTGCTTGGCCTCACGGCGCTCTTCCTGATCGGTCTTTTCTCCACGGAAATTGCCGACCCTGATTTCTGGTGGCACCTCAAAACCGGCCAGTACATTGCCACTCAACATCGACTTCCTATCCCCGATCCTTTCGCCTACACCACCGCTTCCGCCCAGCCCGTCAATCCCGCCGAGGCGGAAACGCGCCGCTTCAACCTCACGCACGAATGGCTCGCCCAGGCCGCCTGGTATCTGGTCTACGCAGCCGGCGGCTTCCCCGCGGTAGTTTTGTGGAAGGCCCTCGTGGTTGCGGCTCTCTGCGGTCTCACAGGTCTGGTAGCGCGCCAGCGAACCAATTCCTGGTTGTGGGCCATCGCCTCGGCGTTGGCTGCCGCGTCGCTCGCCATCGAATTCGCCAAGGATCGCCCCAGCATTCTCAGCTACTTTTTCACCGCCGCGTTCATCGCCCTATTCGAAAGCCGGCGCCGTCTCTGGCTGTTGCCGCTGCTCTCCATCCTCTGGGCCAATTGCCACGGCGGGTTCTTTCTGGGCTGGGTGGTTTGTGCTGCGTATTGCGCCGAAGCCTTGCTGCGGCGCTCGCCGGACCTGCGCCGCCTTCTGGTTACCAGCGGCATCGCCATCGCGCTCTCCGGCATCAACCCCAACGGCTTCGCCTCGCTCGCCACCCTCCTGCGCTATCGTCAAAGCCCAATGCAGGCCACTTTGATCGAGTGGTCGCGCGCCGATCTCTGGGGCCCCCCGTACGCTTTCGACCTGCTGCTTTATGCCGCCGCCATCGTGCTGGCGCTTTCCTGGAAACGCGTCCGCCCTGCCGATTGGTTCCTGTTCGCCGCTTTCGCTGCCGCCGCGCTCACCGCTTTCCGCAACGAAATGCTCGTCGGCCTGTTCGCCCCCATTCTGATCGCCGCCTATTTTCCCTGGAAGCGCCGGCTACCCGTTTTCGCGTCCTTCGCAGCCGTGCTACTCCTCGCATCCGCCACCGCCTGGGGCGCTGTCAGCGGATCTTTCTTCCAATTCCGTGCCGCCGAATGGCGCTATCCCGCCGGAGCGGCCGCTTTCCTAAAGGCTAATCACATCTCCACCCGGCTCTTCAATACCTACGAATATGGCGGCTATCTGATCTGGAAGGACGTTCCGGTTTTCATCGATGGCCGCGCGCTCTCGGAATCCGTCTTTCAGGATTACCGCACCATCCTCGGCGCCCCGGCCGCCGACCCCGCGCGCTTCGCGCTCCTCGACAAGTACCACGTTGGAGCCATCCTGCTGAATGCCTTCGAGTACAACGCCGGCACTCTCTATCCCCTCGTCGTCGCTCTCGCCCAGCCCGGCGAAACAACCTGGAAGCTGGTGTATGAAGATCCGCAGTCACTGCTCTTCCTCCGCGACGTTCCCTCCGGCATCACCCCGCTCGACCAGCCGCGCATTTTCGATCACCTGGATGCCGAATGCCGCCTTCACATGTCCCATGATCCTGACCTGTCGCTTTGCGCCCGCACTCTCGGCAACTTCTTTCTCCGCACCGGCGACCCGCGGCGCGCCCGAGCCGCGCTGGCACTCTACCTGGAGCATCCGTACCCTGGCGACGCCGACGCCCGCCGCGCCTACCTGGAACTGCTGAGGCACTGAGAGGCGAAGTCAGAAGTCGAGGCAGAGAGAAGTCAGAATGCGGGCGCGCGTTCAACCATCCGTTGTCGCGCCCGGAACAGCAATTTCGAATCCGCGCGAGGCGCGCACCACCATTCCGACTTCTCTTCTTCTGTCTTCTGCCTTCCGCTCGCGCTATCATGAATCTCGCATGTCCTCAGGCACTTCCGGCCGGCCCGGCCGTAAAGCGTATTTGCTAATCTCGCTGTTCGCCCTGGCGCTGGTCCTGTTTCCGTTCCTGTTCTGGTATTACACCTGGTTCGGCCGCAAGCTCTCCGATTCCGATCTCACCGATTACTTCGCCGACACTTCCAAGCCGCGCCACGCCCAGCATGCCCTTGTGCAACTCGGCGAGCGCTTTTCCCGCCGGCAGGATGTGTCGCGCTGGTACCCCAACGTGATTCAGCAGATTTCCAGCCCCAGCCTGGAACTGCGCCAGACCGCCGCCTGGTTCATGGGACAGGATCCTCGCTACGCGCCTTTCCATACCGCCCTGCTGACCCTGCTTCGGGACTTGCAGCCGATGGTCCGCCGCAACGCCGCGCTCAGCCTCTCGGTTTTCGGCGATCCCCTCGCGCGGCCTGAATTAACCGCCATGCTGCGCAGCTTCACCATCCACGCTCCCGCTGCTGGAACGCTGAAATACCGGCTGAAGGTGGGCGATTACGTGAATCCCGGCACTCTCATCGCCCGCATCGGCGATCTGGAAGTCCGCTGCCCCGTGCCCGGCGAAGTCCGCGACCTCGATTCCCGTGACGGCGCTTCCGTCAAACCTGGCGACCCGCTGGCCGATCTGGGTGCGGACCCCAACCACGTCTGGGAAGCTCTGCGCGCGCTCTACCTGGTCGGCCAATCCCCGGATCTCGAGGCCGTCCAGCGTTTCACCGGCCCGGTCCCTGGCATGCCGAAGGAGGTAGCCAAACAGGCCGCTCTCACCGCCCAGGCGATCGGCTCGCGTCATTAGCGAATGAGGGGTTTCCGATCTAAATTATGGCAATTAATCGGTTTCAACTTGTGGCAGAAACCGTCCCATTAATGCGATAGTAATATTTAACGCTGAGGTAAGTCCCGCGAGAGGTTTCTTGAAGACGCTGCTCCTTTTTGGCGCCATCCTCCTGCTCATTTTTCAGGCCCGCACCGCGCCGCTGGCGTTCGTCGTCCTCAACACGGCCGGGTGGGATCCCGCACATTTGCCTTCCGATTGGCAGATTAAGGTGAACCATGGACACCCCGATTTCTCCACCTGCTCCGACGACTTCGGTTCCTGTCTCCACCTCAAGAGCGTCAGCGCTTCCTTCGCCCTGGAGCGGAAAGTCGATGTGGCCGCCGCCGAAATGCCTTTCCTCACCTGGCGCTGGAAAGTGATCCAACTCCCCGCGGGCGGCGATTTCCGCCATCCCGCCACCGATGACCAGGCTGCCCAGCTTCTGGTCGCTTTTTCCGACCGCCGCGTCCTTACGTACATCTGGGATACTTCCGCCCCCAAAGGCTCCGCCCAGAATGCCAGCGCCATTCCGCTGGTTCACATCTTCGCCATTGTCTGCGAATCCGGCGACGCCGACCTCAATCAGTGGGTGGCGGAGAGCCATAATCTGGCGGCCGATTATGAGCGCGCATTTGGTAAGCCCGCTCCCCACGTCAACGGCCTTCGCATCCAGATCAATTCCCAGCACACCGGCACCGTGGCGGAGAGCTACTTTGGGGAAGTTGCGTTCCGCAACGCGCCTCAATGATCCTCGTCACCGGCGGCACCGGCTTCGTCGGAAGCCACCTTCTGGATACTCTCTCCGCCCGCGGCATGCCGGCCCGCTGCCTGCTTCGTCCCACTGCCGTTCCGCGCCGCCTCCCGTCCGGTGTGGAAGCCGCGCCCGGCGATCTGGTCACCGGCCAGGGGCTTGACACCGCTTTGCGCGGCGTCGATACCGTCATCCACCTCGCAGGCGTCACCAAGGCCCTCAACCCGGCGGGCTATTACCGGGGCAACGTCCAGGCCACTCAGACCCTCGCCAATGCTCTTGCGGGGCGTTCTGTGCGATTCGTGCACGTCAGCAGCCTCGCTGCAATAGGGCCGAGCCTGGATGGCTCTCCGGTCTCCGAAGACGCCATTCCGCACCCCCTCACCACTTACGGCCGCTCCAAGCTGGAAGGCGAGCGGTTCGCCCGCACCCTGGACCCGAACTGCGTGATCGTCCGGCCTCCCGTGGTTTACGGCCCGCGCGATACCAGTCTCTTGCAGATTTTCAAGTCTATCGCCCGGGGAGTCGTTCTCGAAATCGCCGGCGGCGATCGGTTCTTCTCCGCCATTTATGTCCACGATCTGGTCGATGGACTGCTCCTTGCCGCCAGCCACCCGGAAACTGCCGGCCGTGATTATTTCCTGTCGTTTGCCAAGCCCTTTGCCTGGTCTGAATTGAGCGCGGCGGCAGCTGGTATTATGGGATGTCGGCCTCGCCTGATTCGCATTCCCGTTCCCGTCGCCGTGGCTATTGGTTTGGGAGCGGAAGTGTGGTCGCATCTCTCGCGTAATCCTGGTATCATTTCGCGTGAGAAGGTGGCGGAAGCCAGTTGCCGGGCTTGGATCTGCGACACCCGGCGCGCCGCTGACGAGCTTGGTTTTATCGCGCCGACGCCGCTCGAAGCCGGCTTGGCCCAGACACTTGCATGGTACAGGGAGGCCGGTTGGCTCAAATTTTGACGGTGGTGCCTGCGCGCATGGCCTCCACCCGTTTCTGTCCCGTCGACAAGGTCATTCTCGGCTATTTTGCGCTTACCAGCATTTTCGTCCTCGGCTGGTGGTCCACCCTGCCGCAAGCTCCCGGACTGCTCCTCTGGCACATTCTGGGTCCGGCGCTCGTCGTGTACCAGATCAAACGCCCCAACCGCGCCACCTGGTTCTTCCGCAACTGGTACCCGCTCCCCTACACCGGCTATTTTTACAAGGAAATGGCTCTGCTCATTCCGGCCGTCCGCCACACGGATTCCGACCGCTGGCTGGCCAACCTCGACTTCAGTTTCTGGCACGCCAACCCTTGCGTCTGGCTGGAACGAATTCAGACGCCCGCCCTCACCGAGTTCGAACAAATTGCCTACTCGCTATTCATCCCAGCGGTAATTCTGGTAGCGGTTTTGCTCTGGCAAAAGGGCCGTTTTGAGGAGTTCCAATATTATGCTTTTTTAATTGTCTGCGGATATCTGGTTTCTTATATCGGCTATATCATCGTTCCCGCCCGCGGACCCCGCTATTTACTGAAAGACCTGCAACACATACCTTTACAAGGCTTATGGCTGACGAAATACTTGCAGGACGGTCTCGACCGGCTGGAATCGTACCACTACGATTGCTTCCCCAGCGGCCATACGGAACTCACCATCCTCGCGTGGTGGGGCAGTCGCGTGCTATCAAAACGGTGGTTCGCCATCTATTTCGCTTACACTCCGTTCCTCATTTTTGCTACAGTTTATCTTCGATACCACTACACGGTTGATCTGCTGGCGGGTGCCTCTGCGGCATTCGTGTTGATTCTGACCGCTCCGGTTCTTTACCGGAAGTTGTCCAAAGGGGCTTGAGATTTGGAAGGCATTGAGGTCGTTACGGTTGGCAACAAGAAAGCGTTGAACCAGTTCGTAGAACTGCCGTTCACGCTGCACCGCGACGACCCCCATTGGGTACCGCCCCTGCGCATGGCAGTCCACGAACTGCTGGATAAAAAGAAGCATCCGTTCTACCTCGACGCCGACGCCGAATTTTTTCTTGCCCGAAAGGGCGAAAATGTTGTCGGAAGAGTGGCGGCCATCGTCGATAAGGCGCATAATCGTTTTCACGGGGAAAACGCCGGGTTCTTCGGTTTCTTCGAATGTGTCAACGACCCAGTCGTCGCCGGCGCCCTCCTGAGGCAGGCACGCCAATGGGTTTTCGCGCGAGGCGCCCAGTTTCTGCGGGGCCCCGTGAATCCCTCCACGAACTACGAATGCGCTTTGCTGGTTGACGGTTTCGATTCCGACCCGATGGTGATGATGACGTACAACCCGCCCTATTACGCGTCGTTGATGGAACAAAACGGCCTCAAGAAAGCCAAGGACCTTCTGGCTTACAGCCACGACGCCCGTAATATCGATTCGCCCAAGATCAACCGTATCGCCGACCGCGTCGTCAGGCACAGCGGCGTCACCATCCGTCCCATCAACATGAAGAATTTTGAGGCCGAAGTCGGCCGCGTCTGGCAGGTCTATGGCGCGGCTACCGGCGCCTGGGCCCACAACTGGGGGTTCGTTCCCATGTCCCAAGCGGAGTTCGCCGCCATGGGCAAGGAAATGAAGATGATCGTCAAGCCGGAGCTCGTCCTCATCGGCGAAGTTGCCGGCAAAGTAGTGGGCTTTGCGCTGGCTTTACCCGACGTAAATCAGGCCCTCAAACATGCCCGCGGAAACCTGCTTCCCACGGGACTCCTCAAAATCCTGTATTATCAACGTTTGATCAAGAGTGTACGCGTACTTGCGCTCGGGGTCGTGGAGGAGCACCGTGCCTCCGGTCTCGCGGCGGCGTTTTATGCCACCCTGGTCCGCAACGCCAGGAAGCTTGGATACGAGGCATGCGAAATGTCCTGGATACTGGAAGACAATGTACTGATGATTCGCTCCCTCGAGGTGATGGGGGCAAAGCGGTATAAAACTTACCGAATTTATGAATGGAACTGAGCACCATGCGCTTATCGACTAGCGACATCACCGGCAAAAAGAAGGGCAGCGCATCGAACGATATTTTCGAGAAGTGCCGCAATTTCACTCGTCCGAGTGATCTGCAACATGCCGGACTTTACATGTATTTCGAGGTGTTCGGTGATCGCGAAGGCTGCGGCGCCGGTGAAGTCCGCATCGGCAAGCGCAAGGTCCTCATGTTCGGGTCGAACGATTACCTCGACCTGATCACCCACCCGAAGGTCAAGGAAGCCGCCACCCAGGCAATCAAGAAGTACGGCTCCGGCTGCTCCGGCTCTCGCCTCCTCAACGGCACCCTGGATATCCACGTCAAGCTCGAAGAGGAACTCGCCGCCTTCGTTCACAAAGAAGCCGCCATCATTTTCGGAACCGGATTCCAGGCCAACTACGCCACCCTTTCGGCGCTCACCGAAAAGGGCGACGTGATGATTTGCGATCATAATCTCCACGCGTCGCTCGTGGAAGGCGCTCTCCGTTCCTCCGCCCGTACTGTACGTTTCCGCCACAACGACCTCGATCACTTCGAACGCTGTCTCGAAAACTGCCCGCCCGAAGAGAAAATCTTTATCGTCTCCGAAGGCGTCTTCAGCATGGAAGGCGACATCGCCGACCTGCGGGGCATTCTCAAACTCGCCAAACCCTACGGCGCCCGCACCTATGTCGACGAAGCCCACGGCATCGGCGTCCTCGGACCCACCGGAGCCGGCGCGGCCGAACACCTGGGTGTACTCGACGAAATCGATATCGTCATGGGCACGTTCTCCAAGTCCCTGGCCTCTGTCGGTGGCTTCATCGCCGCCGAACGCGCCGTGGTGGATTACTTAAAGCACACCGCCCGGCCGTTCGTTTTCTCCGCCAGCCTGCCGCCCGCATCCACCGCCGCCGTCGGCGCTGCGCTGCAAATCATGAAGAAAGAGCCGGAGCGCCGCCAGCGCCTGCTGCGCATCGCCGGCCTCCTTCGCGAGGAACTGCGAGCACGCGGTTTTGCCGTGCTCCCCGGTGAGACTCCCATCGTTCCAGTGGTCATCGATCAGGAAATCGATCTCTGCCGCCTGTGCAAGCAGCTCTTGGAAGAGGGCATCTACATCAACCCCGTGCTTCGTCCCGCAGCCGCGCAGAACCTGTTACGCATTTCCTGCACGGCCGCTCACACGGAAGCGCACGTAGAACGCCTCATCGACACTCTGGTGAAGGTCTCGGCGAAACTCGGCATCGAACGCTAGCCCTGGTTTCAGTAGTGGGCAGGTTGTCAACCGGTTGTTCACCTGC
>Ga0182030_10001576_pt1 | contig 47157 bp, 35 predicted proteins | sample 812S3MmetaG_FD_121299 | JGI IMG/M metagenome (GOLD analysis project Ga0182030, IMG submission 121299) | Permafrost microbial communities from Stordalen Mire, Sweden - 812S3M metaG (Illumina Assembly) | ecosystem: Environmental > Terrestrial > Soil > Wetlands > Permafrost | place: Sweden...
CAGAATCTTGATCGCTGAAGAACCAGATCGAAATTACGATGACGATTGGGATTAAGCCGGTGCCAAATGCGGCTTCAGCTTTTCCACCAGTTCTGGCGGCAGGCGTTTGGGCTTTTCCGCGCGACTGGTGCAGCAATGAAAGGTTTCCGCTTCGAGAATGAGTTTGCCGTCCTGGTTCAAAATCCGGTGGCCGAAATTCAGCCGCACGCGCTCCACCAGCGCGGGCCAGACTTCGATGGCGAGCAAATCATCGTAGCGCGCGGGGAATTTGTAGCGCACCCGCGCCTCGATGACGGGGAAAATGTAATCGGCATTTTGCAGTTCCAAAACCGGCGTGCCGAGCGCGCGCATGAATTCGCCGCGCGCGGCCTCCAGCAAATCCAGGTAGCGCGAGTGGTAGATGTGGTCGCCGACGGTGCATTCGGCGTAGCTGACGCGGTGGTGGTGACGGAACGGTTCGGCCATGCGGAGAGCGTAGGCGGACGCGGCCATTTTCCAATTCTTAATCCTAATCGTAATCTTAATCCTAATCCGCCGCCTTGGTCTTGAAACCGGGATTATGATTATGATTACGATTAGGATTACGCCGGCAAAAATTCCATTTGCGCGCCGCTGGTTTGCCGTTATGTTGGCAGCATGAATTGGCAGCAATTTCTTCCCTTGGTCATCGTGCTGGGCGTGGCGGTGGTGTTCGTCTGGCGCAGTTCCGGCGAAAAGAAACACCGGCCCAGTTGCGGCTGCGGCTGCGAGCACGATCACGCGGCCGAAACCAAAAAAGAAAAAACCGCGCGCTGACCGGGGAAAAATCGGGAAACCAATCAGAAACCATTTGCATCATGGCCGTCACCAAAGTGAGTTCCACCCTGCATTACCTCGCCCGCAATTCCGCGCTGGGCGGCGCGGATGACACCGCCACCGGCCGCTGGGCGCCGAACACCGACATTTACGCCACGGAATCCGGCCTCGTCGTCAAGGTCGAGCTGGCCGGCATGAAAAGCGACAGCCTGGAAATCATCGTCGAGGACCAGCGCCTGCGCATCAGCGGCGTCCGGCCCGACTGCTGCCGCGCGCCGCAGTGCAATTTCTTGGTGATGGAAATCAACTACGGTCCGTTTGAAACCCTGCTGGATTTGCCGGCGGGCTACGATTTGAGCCGGGCCAAGGCGATTTATGTGAACGGTTTTCTGCGCATTGATGTGCCGCCCGCGCGCCAGCCGCAGATTAAAACCACCAAAGTGCCCATCACCCAGGGAGCCTGACCGCCATGAACTTCCCCGGCGCGGCGACACCCAACTTGTCTGGCGGCACGACGCTGAATTCGGGCGAGACCGAATTCGTCAGCATCCTCGGCGCAAACGAAAAATCCGAGCTGCCCAGCCGCGTCTCCTCGCGTTCGCTGCCGGACACGCTGCCGATTCTTGGGCTGTCGGACATCGTTATTTTTCCCGGCGCGGTCGTGCCGCTGTTGGTCGAGACCGGCCCCAGCCTCAAGCTCGTGGACGACCTCGTGGCCGGCGACCGCCTGCTCGGCGCGGTGCTGCAACGCCGCGCGGACGTCGCCGAACCCACGGCGGAGGATTTGCACAGCGTCGGCTGCGTCGCGCGCCTGGCGCGCATGGTGAAATTTCCCGACGGCACCGTGCGCATTTTGGTCGAGGGCCTCTGGCGCATCCGGCTGGATAAATTTTCCCCGCCCAATCCGTATCTCCGCGCCAATTATCAACTGCTCCGCGACGAGACCGAGGATTCCGTCGAGCTGCAGGCCATGCTCCGCAACGCGCACAAGCAGTTCGAGGAGATCGCGAAAATCTCCAGCTCGCTCACGGACCAGGTGAAAATCGCCGCGCTCAACACCGAGCATCCCGGCCATTTCGCCGACCTCATCGCCGCGAACCTCGGCCTGCCGCTCGATGAAAAACAGAAATTGCTCGAAACCGTTTCCGTCCGCGAGCGCCTGCAAAAACTGTTGCCGCTCTTGAACCGCGAACAGGAAGTGCTCAATTTAAGTTCCAAAATCCAGAACGACGTCGCCTCGAACATCGCCAAAACGCAGCGCGATTTTTTCCTGCGCGAGCAGATGCGCGTCATCCAGCGCGAGCTCGGCGACAGCGAGCCAAACGCCGGCGAAATAAAAACTCTCCGCGATAAAATCGAGTCGGCCAAGCTGCCCGACGACGCGCGCAAGGCCGCGAATCAGGAACTGGAGCGGATGGCGCAGACATCGCCCGCCGCCGCCGAATATGGCGTCTCGCGCAATTACCTCGACTGGATTCTCGCGCTGCCTTGGCAGCAGGAAACCGAGGACAAACTCGACCTGAAGCGCGCGGAAAAAATTCTGGACGAACAACATTTCGGCCTCGAAAAAGTCAAAGACCGCTTGCTGGAATTTCTCGCCGTGCTCAAACGCCGCAAGGAAATCAAAGGGCCGATCCTCTGCCTCGTTGGCCCGCCCGGCGTCGGCAAAACCTCGCTCGGCAAAAGCGTGGCCGATGCGCTGGGCCGCAAGTTCGCCCGGATTTCATTGGGCGGAATGAGGGACGAAGCGGAGATACGCGGCCACCGCCGCACTTACGTCGGCGCGCTGCCGGGACGGATTTTGCAGACGCTCCGCCGGGTCGAGAGCCGCAATCCCGTCATCCTGCTCGACGAGCTGGACAAGGTCGGCGCGGATTTTCGCGGCGATCCCGCGTCCGCGCTGCTGGAAGTTTTGGATCCGGCGCAGAACCACACGTTCACCGATCATTATTTGGATTTGCCGTTCGATTTGTCGCGCGTGCTTTTTATTGCGACGGCCAACTGGCTCGACCCGGTGCATCCGGCATTGCGCGACCGGCTGGAAGTTATCGAGCTGCCGAGCTACACCGAATCGGAAAAATTACAAATCGCCAAGCGCTATCTCGTGCCGCGCCAGTTGGAGGAACACGGCCTGACGCGCAGTGACGTGAAATTTTCCGACGCCGCGCTGCGCGAACTCATCCGCGAATACACCCGCGAGGCCGGCGTGCGCCAGCTCGAACGCGAGATCGCCGCGCTCGCCCGCAAGGCCGCGCGCAAAATCGTCGCCAAAAACGGCGCGGCGGAAACCGTCAAGCTGGACGCAAAAGATGTCAAAGGCTACCTCGGCCACGCGAAGTTCGTTTTGGAAAGCGCGGAGAAGATTGACGAAATCGGCATCGCCACCGGGCTGGCGTGGACGCCAGTGGGCGGCGACGTGCTGTTCATCGAGGCCACGCGGATGCGCGGGCGCGGGCAGCTCATTTTGACCGGTTCGCTCGGCGAGGTGATGAAGGAAAGCGCGCAGACGGCGGTGAGCTATTTGCGTTCGCAGGCGAAAAAATTGAATCTCGATTTTGACGACTATGGCAAAAATGATTTGCACATCCACGTGCCCGCCGGCGCGACGCCGAAGGACGGGCCGAGCGCGGGCGTGACGATTTGCGCGGCGCTGGCGAGCCTGATGAGCAAGCGGCGCGTGCGTTCCGACACGGCGATGACCGGCGAAATCAGTTTGCGCGGTCGCGTGATGCGCGTGGGCGGCATCAAGGAAAAGGTGATCGCCGCGTCGCGGTTCGGCGTGAAGCAGGTGATTCTGCCGGAAGGCAACCGGCCGGACTGGGAGGACGTGCCGGCGGAAGTGCGCGCGAAATTGAAGGTGCATTTTGTGAAGCAGATTTCCGAGGTGTTGCACCTGGCGCTCGCGGCGAAATGAAAACGACTTCCAAAGGTGGGGCGAGCGTCCTCGCGAGCCGGGGCGAATCTTTGCCCAAGACGGCTCGCGAGGACGCTCGCCCCACCAATTTTAGTTCCGAAGGAACAATGGAAATTAGCCAGCTACGAAGTGGCTGGTGTCTTGCCCAATATGTTTTTCAAGTCCCGCCGGGACGCCGGACGTTTTCCGCCGTCCTTTCAGGACGGAATCTTTTGCGGTCGGTTTTCCAGCCACTTCGTAGCTGGCTAATTTCCGGCGGTCACTCCGCGACTCCATTGGCGCTGGCCGCGCTGGTTTGGTTTTTGGCCGTGGGCGCGGCGGCGGAGACGACGAACGCTTTGTCCGACGCGGAAATTCAAGGTCGCCAACTGGCGCAACAGCTTTGTGAGGCGCAGCCGGCGGAAAATTTTACAAACACCGGCGTTCTTCAAATCCGTGACGGCAATGGAAATCACACCAATATTCCAATAAGATGCGAAGTTATAATTACAGCGACAAATTGGCAGAGCATTAACACTGCAAACAAGTCGGACATGAGAGATACAAACAGTTATAGTGTGGATTTTGTAACAATTCGGTGTGTTCACACGGCAGACCAACCAAACCAATACATAAAAGAATTTGTTGTTCAATCTGTAAAACGAGGCTGGTTAGTGGGCAAAGATGGTTCCAAGATTTCAGATGGTCCTATTTCAATCGGACCGAATTTAGGAGGCAGGGAAATTTTATCTGGCGAAGGAGCTATGATTCCATTTGTAAAATCGGATTTCTGGCTCGCCGACCTCGGCTTGGAATTTTTCCACTGGCCGGTGCAGAAGGTCTTGCCGAAGACGACGAACTTGAAACGCGGGCGCGATTACACGCTGCTGGAAAGCACAAATCCGAATCCGGCCACGAACGGCTATTCGCGCGTGCTGTCGTGGATTGACAAGGAATCCGGCGGCATCCTGGAGGCCGAAGCCTACGACGCGGCGGGCAAACTGCTGAAGGTGTTCGAGCCGAAATCGTTCAAGAAAATCAACGGCCAGTGGGAATTGCAGGAGATGGAAATCCGCAACGTCCAGACCGGCTCGCGCACGCGGCTGGACTTTGACCTGAAACAACCGTGATTCAGCATCATAATCCTAATCTTAATCGTAATCTCCTGCCGATTAAGATTAGGATTAAGATTAGGATTACGAACCCACAGCCGTTTGCTTGACTTCATTTTCTCAACTGCCACGCTGTTTTCCACTGGCATGAATTTGCATCGGAAAATTTTGACGGCCGGCGCCACGGTTTTGCTGGCGGCGCGGATTTTGGCGGCGGACACCAACGCGCTGCCCGCCATCCCGCGCGACGAGGTGGCCAACGGCTATTTGCAAATCCAGGAGCAACTTCACGCTACGCAAATCGCCGTGGAGGCCGGCCGCCAGGCCGCCGCCGAGGAGGCGCGCAAAAACGCCGAAACGCTGGCCGCCCGCATCCAGTCGCTGGAGGCCACGGTCGCCGCCCAGCGCGGCGCGGACGCGGAGGCGGCGCGCAAGACGCAGCAGTTGACCTTGTTTCTGGCGGGCGCGTTCGGTCTGGCGGGCCTGGTCATCATGCTGCTGATGGTTTATTTCCAATGGCGCGCGTTCGCGCAGCTCGCGGAAATTTCCACGCGCCAGCACGCCGCGCTGGCGAACGCCGACGCGGTTCACCAGCACGCCGCGCCGGGCCGCGCGACGGTGGAAACGTCCAACGCGCGGCTGCTCGACGTGGTCGGCCGGCTGGAGCAGCGCATCCACGAACTGGAAGGCGGCCAGAAATTTCTGCCGGAATCGGGCGCGGAAAAACCGGGCGATTTGCTGGCGGAGGGACAAAAATTTCTCGACGCGAATGCGCCGCAGAAGGCGCTGGAATGTTTCGACAAATTTTTGTCCGCACAGCCCGAACACGCCGGCGCGCTGGTCAAGCAAGCGGCGGCGTTGGAAAAAATCGGTCGCGACGAGGAGGCGCTGGCATGCTGCAACCGCGCCATCGCGGCGGACGGTTCGCTGGCGGCGGCGTATCTGCAAAAGGGCGGCCTGCTGAACCGGCTGCACCGCTACGACGAGGCGTTGAACTGTTTCGAGCAGGCGCTGCTGGCGCAGGAAAAAAAGGCGCGCGGTTAATTATTTAGGTGGGGCTGACCTGCTGGTCAGCCAGATGGCGGCGCGGCAGCGCCGCCCTACCATCAAAACAAAATCCGGCTCGACAACTGGAAAGGCCGGAGCTACGGTCGGAAAAATGAAACGGCGGAAAAATCTAATTGATAGGCTGAACAGGCCACCGCAAATTATTTGTTAGGAATCGTTGCGACGAGATTTATATGTTACTCGATTGGATAGCTCGAATGATTATTGATCGGATTCCTGCCTTGGAGCGACTCGGCGCTTGGCAGGGCTGGTTGATTGCAGCTTTTGTCATTTCATTGTTGGGATACATGGTGACAAGATGGCCGGCATTATTGGTTGTTTGTGTTTTATTCGCTGTTGGTGCCGTCTTTGCCCGTGCAGCTTGGCGGCGGATGGAGGAACCATTTTGAGATGACCATGACCACGATTCCTAAAATCAGGATAGGCTGCAATTAAGTCGGCGGCTTCGGCTGACTTTCAATTAAAATTCACGCTGCGGCTGGCGGTGCGCTCGGTCTCGATTTTTTCGCGGAGCAAATCTATTTTCAACTTCAGCAGCTCGCGGTTTTCCTTCGACTGGTCGGCGAGGTCTTTTTCCAGTTCCGAAACGCGCTGTTCATAGGCGCGGAGGCGTTCGAGCAGCGGTGTCTGGACGGCTTCGAGCCGGCGGGCGAGTTCGGTAAGCTCGGCGGCGGCGGCCTGCTGGCCGGCGAGCAGTTCGCGGCGCTGCGCGGCGAGTTCCTGCACGACGGCGCTTTTGAGCGCGTCCACCAGATGCGGCGCGAGGCTGGCCTGCACGGAATTCAAAAGCGAATTCACCCTGGGCGGCGGCAGCGGCTGGGTTTTGCCGTTGAGAATTTTGGCGATGACCTGGTTGGCCTGCTCGGTGCCGTCGCGTTTGCAGACGGGACAATTCACCGGCACGGGCATCGCGCCGTTCGCGGGCTGGACGTCAAAGGCGTATTTCTGGCCGCAGGCGCAAAAGATTTTGACGGGGATCATGCGGCGGAAAAATTCACCGGTTCACCAAAGAAACGATTTTTCTTCGCCGAGCAGCGTGTCGCCGTTCGACAGCGTTGCGCGCCAGGCGACGACGGAGCCGAAGGTTTTGTAGTCGTCGCCGGCGAGCGTGAGGTTGGTCCAATGGCTGAAAGTTCCGGGCGTGACTTCGGTTTCCAGGGTTTTCAATTTCGGCACGCCGCCTTCGCCGACGCCGCGCAGCTCGACGCGAAGCTTTAATTTATCGCCGGCGGATTTCGCGGCCTTCCACTGCACGTCGAAGCGCAGGGCGGAAATTTCGTTGGTGTGGGCGCGCAACTGCGCCTGGTAGGCGTCGCGGTCGAAGAGGCTGGGCGATTTCGCGTCGCGGCCCTGGGCGTCGAGAAAAAACGGCAGCACCTTGACGATCCGGCCGGTGACGGCATCGGCGGCCGAGGCCGCAGTGAACAAACCAAGCGTAAGAAAGAGAATCAGCAGCGCGCGCATGGCAGGACGATAAATTTCCGGCGGGGCAAATTCAATCTCTGATTTTGGCGGCCACCGGCCACCGGTTCATTTCCAGTAGAAGCTGAAGACGTCCACGTTCTGCCCGTTGCGGAAAAGCACGGCGATGAATTCGCGGCTGTAATCGCCGATTTTCGCGGTGACGTGGACTTCGTAGGTGTTGCCCTGGGTGCCGAGGTATCTACTCATTTGTCCTTGAGCTGGTCCGGGAATACCGGCGGCAGCCAGCAATCGGCCGACATCGCGGATGGGCGGATCGGAATCGCGGGCGGTGAGGAGGGCTTGCACGGCGGTGGTGTCCATGCCGGGAATCAACGCCAGCACATTGGCGTCCGCCGTGAGAACATTGATTTTGCCGGAGGAAAACGGCGTGAACACATCCACGAGGCCGAACGGATAATCCGGCGTCTGCCCCGGCGCGTTGCCAAAGCCGAGGTGATGATGCTGGAACGCCGCGCCCGGGTCGTTGACCGCGCGGCCGCCCTTGAACATCGGCAGCGTGATGCCCTTGATGAGCAGCAGTTCGGACATGTCGTCAATCGGCGCGTTCTTGGCGTAATACGGCGGCGACATTCCCTGGTAATAATCGCTCTCCGCGCCGGCGGGCCGCGTGGCGTCGTCCGCGTCAATCCAGTCGAGAATCGAATCGGACACCACGTTAATTTCGCTGGCGTCCACGCCCATCGTCGTCAGCGCCTGTTGGAGCAGCGGCGGGTCGGCGGCGTTGATGTTGATCTTGCTCTCCAGCTCGATCATTTTCAGTGATACCGTGCCTTCGCCCACCGCGAAATTGTCCAGGGAAATTCCCGCCAGCGCGCTGTTCGTTTCCGGACCTTCGCCCGGACCGCCGGCCCAGATTTGTTGCAAGGAAGAAATCCCCGGCGGCTCCAACGCCAGAATCCAGCGCGCCCGCTCCACGCCGGCGCGGCCGAGCCAGAGCAACTCCTCGTCGTTGTCCGAATTTTGCGCCAGCCGCGTTTCCACCTTCATCGAATACGCAAACGCGCCGGCCAGCAGCGTCAATATCGTCACCGCCACCAGCACGACGATGACGGCGAAACCGCGCCTTTCTTTGGCAATGAAAATTTTCATGGATGCGGCTTGGGCGTTGGTATGGGCAACTGGCCGGGTTGGCCGGGTTGGCCGCCCGCCGCGCCGTGCTGCACCGCCGCCGGCATCATTTTCGACGGCATCGAGAAGGCGCGGGCGACGGGAACATCTGGCGCGCCCCCGCCGTTGGCGGTGTTGGCACCGAGCACCAGGCCCACGCGGATCATGGACGGGATGGAATTCGTGTTTTCCCATTCCGTGACCCATTCCGCCTGCTGGCTCATGGTATTGGTGCCCCAACATTCGATGATGAACGATTTCACATTGCGGGCCAGGACGATGGGAAATTGTTTCTCGTCCTCATCCTGGTCCATGAGAATCGGGTTCTGGCGCAGCACCAGATTTTTTTGACCATCCTGCCCGGCTTCGAGCGTGTAGGTGAGCCGGCGCAGATTGAAGTCGCCGAATTTTCCGTTGCGCGGAAAAATGTCCGGCACGCGCGAAGCAAAACTCAACATCGGCGACTCGCCGTTCTCGACGAGGAAGCTGTAATATTTTTGCGACGCCTGGAACGACTGGATGCACATCAGCGAATCCTCGATGGTGCGGAGCGCGATGCGCTGGCGCTGCGCCTGCGCGGCGGCGTCCTGCCCGACCTTCGTCGCGCGCATGACCAGAATCCACGTCGAATAAATCGCGCCCATCACCAGGCTGAAAATCATGATCGCCATCATGATCTCGATCAACGTGAAGCCGCGACGGAAGTTGGCGCGTGAAATTTTCATCGGCCGGTCATTCCAATGCCGCCGTCCAGGCTGCCGCTGGGCGACTGCGGCCGGTAAAACAAGGTAGTGGTGCGCGAAACGATCGCGTGGCTGCCGTAAGCGGTCTGGATGATGAAGTCGGCCTGGAACAATTTGTTCGACGCGACCTCGCGGATTTCCCCCGTCCAGCGATAGCCCTGATACGCCTTGCCGAGCGAGTCGCCGAGATTGCCGGTATAGATGCCCTCGACCAGCTTGTTGGTGAGCGAAAGCTGCGAGAGCAGCGCGCTGGCGTCAATGCACGGCCGCTGCAGCCGCCGGGCGTTGGCGAGCGAACTGGAAATCAGGCCGAGAATCGCAAACGAGGCCATGAAAAAAATGCCGATGGCGATCATCACTTCCAAAAGTGAAAACGCCCGCCGCGCGCCGGTTGGAAAATTAAATTTCATTTGTCCACTTCGCTCACCGACGCGAGGCCGGTGGAAAATTCCAGGGTGATTTTGCGCCAGCGTTCCTTGTCATGCAGCACAATGGTCATTTCGTCGCTCGTGCCGTTCGGAAAAAAACGCACCCGGCCCACCGTGGCGCCGAAATCCTGCAGGTTGATGTCCAGCATCGCAAAATCCACGCCGTCCGGCAGCACGGATGCGTGAACCAAGCCGGAATGTTCGGCCGCACCGCCTTCGGCGTTGAACGACCGCTCCGCCGGATTAAAAATGACGGACACGGTCTGATGATGAAAAATCGCATTGGCCCGCGCGGTCTGGCAGACCTCCAGCACGTCGCTCTCGGCTTTTCTCATGCCTTCTTTTTGCAGCGCCTTGATGATGGATGGTATGCCCGTCGCCGCGATCAGGCCGATGATGGCCACGACAATCATGATTTCAATCAGCGTGAAAGCGCCGGCAAATTTCAAATTTCGAATTTCGAATTCCAAATGATTTGCGCCCGCGCGGCTTGGCGGCATTCGCAATTTGAAATTAGCAATTCGCAATTTCATAATCAATGAATCTGCGAAATCAGCCGGAACAACGGCAGGAAAATGCTCAACAGCAGGAAGCCCACCACGATGGACATGACGATGATCAGAATCGGGCCGATAAGGTCGCTCATCACGCGCAGCGCGATTTGCAGTTCGCTTTCGTAGGTGTCGGCGAGATTGTTCAGCGCGCCGGGCACGTCGCCGGTTTCCTCGCCGATGCGGACCAAATCCACCATGAGCTGCGGAAACAGTTTGCTCTGCGCCAGCGGCTGCGCCAGCGTCTTGCCGTCCGTCACCGCCTCGCGCGTTTTCGCAATCGCCTCTTTGATGAGGCCGTTGGACATGACCTGCTCGGTGATTTTCAGCGCCGTCAAAACCGGCACGCCGTTTTGCAGCAGCGTGCCCAGCGTCCGCGCGAACTGGCCGAACAAATTTATCTTCACCACATTGCCGAACACCGGCGCCTTCATCCGCCACTCGTCAATTTTGCGCCCGCCCGCCTCGCTCGATTGAAACCGCTTGAACAAAATGAACAGCGCCAGCAGCACCAGCCCGCCAAATGCCATATACCAGATGTTCGTGAAAAAATGGCTGATGCTGATCAGCATCAGCGTCGGCAGCGGCAGCTCGATGTCGAAGCCGTTAAAAATCTCGATGAACTTCGGCATCATCACCGTCATGAAAAAGATGACCAGCAAAATGCCCACGCAGATGACCATGATCGGATAAATCATCGCCGACTTGAATTTCGCCTGCACGTCGGCGAACTGCTGGAAATGTTTCGCCATGCGCCGCAGCACCTCGACCAGCGAGCCGGACGATTCCCCGGCGCGCACCATGTTGACATACAAATCCGAAAAAATTTGCGGCTGCCGCAGCATCGCGTCCGACAGCGACCGGCCCTCCGTCACCTCCTGTTTCAAATCGCGGCTGACGTCGGCGGGAATGCCTTTCGTCTGCAAATGCGTCATGCTGTTCAGCGCCACCGTGAGCGGCATGCCCGATTGCAGCAGATTCGCCAGTTGCGTGGTGAACGTCGCCAGCTCCTGCAACTTTGGTTTCCGCTTTTGCGCCAACTGCGCCTGCATGGCCGGCGGCAACAGCGACATCAAATTGACGCCCTTGGCAGCGGGCTTGCCGTCCGCCGCCGCGCCCGCCTTGGCATCCGCCACCGCAATCGGAAACAGACCCGACCGCTGGATCTGCGCCAGCGCGGCGCTGCGGTCCGGCACGTCCAGCACGCCCTCGACGAGTTCGCCGGAGCGTTTGCGGGCCTTGTAGGAAAATTGTGCCATGACTTGTTGTATCCAAAACCGCCGCGCGACGAAAGTTTCAAAAAACCTTGCGCGAATCGTGCTTGACGCGCGCCGCAATTTGGATTGTCCTAGTGGCGATATGAAAAAGACTATTTTTGCCGCCTTGGCCGCCGCCGTCCTCGTCACCGCCGGTTGCGTCAGCACCGTCAGCGACACTCACACGTTTGCCGTCAGCTACGGCCAGGATTCCGTGGCCGGCCGCTACCAGCGCACGCTGGACCAGGTTTACCAGGCGTCCGTCGCCGTCATCCAAAGCAACGGCGTGATGATTCAGGAATACATCCCGCACGACAGCACCAACGCCGTCCGCTCGGTGCTGGGCCGCGTCAACGACCGCAAGGTCTGGGTGCGCGTCGAGCAAGTGGATCCCAAAACCACGCAGGTGGACGTGCAGGCCCGCACCAAATGGGGCACGCGCGATTTGGATCTCGTGCATGAGCTTGAAAAAGAAATCGCGCTTCAGCTCGCGCGGTAATTCTTCCGCAAAAAAACTTTTCGCAACGCCGGGCCAAACGCCCGGCGTTCTTTTTTATCAACGCGGGCCAACCGGCTACCGATCCTTGTCCGTCCGGCTCTTGGCGCGTTCGCGCGCCTTGCGCAAGGCGTCAATCGCGGATTCCGCGCTGGCCGGTTTTGACGGCGCGGCTTTTGGCGCGGCTGGCTCGGCGGCAACCGGCGCAACGGATTCTTTTTTCGCAACTGCCGGCTTGGCGGTGGTGCGGGCCGGCTTGCGGACGAGCCACGGCAAAATTGGTTTGCGGGCCGGCGCGGCTTCGGAAATTTCCGCTTCTTCCGTTTCAGCCACCGCCATGGCGGGCTGGCGTCGGAACAAGTGCGAAATCCAGCCAGTGCGCCGTTCCAAAATTTCAAAGAGAAATAAAACCGTGCCGAGCACCAGCAGCCACGGCGCGAGTTCGACGTAGCGCGATTTCACCGGCAGCTCGCCCCAGATTTTTGGAATTTCAATACGCTCCCGACCGCCGGTCGTCGTGGCAATTTGCGCCAGCGTTGCCGCGCCGCGCCCCGGCTGGTCGGGTGCGAACTCCGGCGAATACGGCAGGCACGCCACCGGCAAAGTGACCGGTTGTTGCCCGGAAATTTCCACGGTGTTCAAAACTGTTTCGCGACCGGCCACCGGAATCGCGGCTTCGAGCAGGTCGGCGTTTTTCCATTGCAACGACACGGTTTCCTTTGCCGGCGCGGCACCGGGCAGGCCGTGCAAAATCCGCACGCGCGGCAGCGCGGAAAAAGGTTCCGTTTTGCGCGCCGGGTCCAGATGCAGTTGCACGAAACACACGCCGTCGCGGATTTCCTGCGTCAGCAGCATTTCATCCGGCAGCGGCTGATGCTTGCCGGCGACCCAGCGCGCGAGCGTCGCGTAAAATTCCCCGGTCTGGTTCCATTTCGCAAAATCGCCGCTGAATTTTCCGTCCGCCTCGCCAAGATAGCAGAGCACGCGGCCGTTGCCGGCGTTCCACGACGCGACGACCGGTGCCTTGTATTCGTCGCTGGTGACGGCGGCGAGATTCGCGGTTGGCCGGATGTAGCAAAGATTGTAGCCGCCGAGCGCCGGCGGCGCGGAATTCAATTGCGCGCCGAGCAGGGAATATCCGGCGGTCATTTCAAACGGCGTCGGCTGGTCAATGAACGTGCTGCGCGCAATGGTGAACGTGTCCTGCGCGAAGATGCGCGGAATTTCGTCCGGGTTGTCGCTGAAATAGCAATCGCCGCCGCCGCGCCGCGCGAGGTCTTTGAGCATGTTCGCGTCGCAATCGTGTTCCGTGCCGAGGCCGACCACGCTCACCGTCACGTCGGCTTCGCGCAGCTTCGCGACAATTTCCTCGTAATGCGCCGACTGCTCGGCGTCCGCCGCGTCGGAAAAAAGAATGATGTGTTTCGTCTGCGCCTTTGCGCCCTGAATCATCCGCGCCGAAGCGACAAGCGCGTCGTAAATGTAAATGCCGCCGCCTTCGGAACCGATGGCCAGAATCTGGCTGCGATACGACCGGTTGTTTTCCACCGTGTTGAGCGGAACGATTTCATGCGCCACGGTGTCCACGGCGAACACGCCGAATTCGTCCATCGGCGACAGCAAATCCAGCACCTGCACCGTGCCGAGATCGGCCAGATCCATTTTGATGCGCCCGCCGCCCGCCGGCATGGACATGCTGCCGGAACGATCCAACGCGACCACGACCGCCACGCTCAACTTGCGGTGTTCGCGGCGCATTTCCATCGAGATCGGCATGACGCGTTCCAGCGGCGATTTGAAATAGCCGCCCGGCCCGTAGGATTTCTGGCCACCGGTCATCGCGAGTCCGCTGCCGGTTTCCTCGACCCACGACGCCAGCGTTTCCATGCCGCTCATGCCGATTTGTCCCGCCGGAACATTTTCCAAAATGACGGAGGAAAATTGTGAAAGCTCCTCCAGCGACCATTTGCATTGCGCCGGCGTTTTGCCAACCACTTCAATCGCGCCGCCGCGCAATAATTTCACCAGGCCGGAATTTTCGCCGACCGAGGAAACAACGAGAACCGGCTTCGCGCCTTCCACGCCGACGAGCGCGCGGGCGGAATTGTTTTCGGGCACCGGGTCATCCTGTTCGCCTTTTATCGTGACCGTGTATTCGTTCACGCCCGCCGTGGTCGCGCGGTCGCGAAACATCAGCCGCGTGCGGCCGGCGGAAATTTTTTTCGTGCCGGAGGAAATAATGTCATCACCGCGCTGGAGCTGATACTGGATTTCCTGGTCGGCGGGCGCCTGCACCCAGGCGCTCATCGCAAACGCCTGGTCGGGCTGGACCGATTGCGGCGTGAGAAAACTTTGGATGGCCACGTCGCCCACCTGCGGACGCGCGAGCAGACGAAAATCCACCGCCACGCCGCGACCGGCGGCGCGCGCGGCGGCGGCGGCGGGATCTTTGCCCGTCCATTTGCCGTCGGACAAAACGAGAATGCGCCCGCCACCGTCCGGCGGAATCAGCGAGAGCGCGGATTCAATCGCATTGTTCACGCTGGAATGATCCGCGCCGACCTGCGCCGTGAAGCCGGCAAATTCGCCGCGCTGCGGCGACTGCTCGACCACCGCGTCGCGCCCAAACGCGACGACGCCAAGCTGGTCGCGCGGACCCATGGATTTATGGAGCAGGCCGATGATTTCTTTTTCCGCCGCATCGGAATTTTGCGGCATGGATTCGCTGCGGTCGGCGACGACAATGACTGTTCCCGCACGATCCGGAAGTTTTATCGCGAGCTGCGCCAGCGCCAGAACGATGACGAGAAAAATCACCGCGCGCAAAATTTTCAGCCAGCGATTCGGCAGCGGCCACGCGAACCACGCCGCCGCGAGCGGAATCAGCAGCAGGAGCCAGACGGGTTGGAACAGGACGAACATTTCAACTTCCTCCTTTCGCCATTGCCACGAGCCAAAGATGCGTCGTCAGCAACGCCAGCGCGAGCAGCCCGAAAATCCACACGACGGAAGCTTCCACGAGCCGATGCTGCGTGTCCTCGCTCCACTTGCCCCATTGGCCGGTCGCGCACGCGGACAAATCCGATTTGTCAGCGGCCAGCACGTTCACCGAAAATTGCAGTGGCACAGGCGTCTCGCCTGTGTGTTGCGCGCTTGCGCTTGCGCCATTGTTGAAACTCACAGGCGAGACGCCTGTGCCACTGACTTCAACGGAATAAATTCCCGGCAGCGGCGTTTCCAGCGCGAGTTCGCCGCCGGTTTTCGGGAAGAACCTTTTTTCGCCATCCGGCTGAATGACAGTCACGGCCTCGCCGGTGGTTTTCAAAATCACTTCCGCGCCGAGCCGGGCGTTGCTTTCTTTCAAGCCCGGCATTTCGGAAATCCGCCACGACAAAATGTTCCAAAAAAGAATCGGCCAGTCCGGCGTGTTTTGCAGCGTGGAAATATCCGGATTCAAATTCAAGGTCAGATGCCGCCGGCCCAACGCGTCTTCGCGGACGGAAAGCAGCGGCGTGTTACCGGCAAAAATAACCGGCACGTCGCCCGGCGCATTGGTCGCGGCGGCGGCGGCCCAGACGACGCCTTCAAGCGCGATGCCGGCGGCGAGCGGATGCGACGCGTCCACGATGAACGGCCCGGTGTAGGCGTTCGTGGCGGCGACGGTGGACCACGCTAGGCTCCACGCATTGCTGCCCGCCGGCGAATCGGTTTCGTGGATGACGAGTTCGGGATTTTCGGATATCGCCGCGCGCAAGCCGGTCGCGTCGAGCGTGCGACTGGCGAGCGCGGACAAATTTTCATTGGCCAGCGCGACTTGGACGCGGACGCGTTTGCGGATCGGCGGCAGCAGTTGAACTTCGTTGTCCTCGGCAAGCGAATCGGTATCAAGTGTGGCGCGCAGCGACGGTGCCGCCGCCGGAATGTTGAAAACGAGCCGCTGGCTTTCGTTCGCGCCGAGCAAAATGGACGAGCTTTGCACGGCGTTGGAACCAGTTTGCACGGTCAACTTGGTCGCGCGGGCGCCGCTGGAAAAATTGGCGATTTCGAGCAGGCACCGATCCTGTTCGCCGAACGCCGTGCGCGAGGCGTTGACGATGGCAAAATTATTCAGCGGCAGACCGAACGCGTGCCATTCGAGCCGCTGGCTGGAAATTTTTTCGTCGCCCGGCCGGTGGTCGGTGAGCACCAGAATGTTCGCCTGCTGTTTGCCGACTTCGGCGGCGAGCGTGATGGCGGCATCAATCGCCGCCGCCGGCGCGCGGCATTGCCACTCCGACAACAACTCGTTCACTTCGCGCCAGCTTTTCGCGGTCGCGCCGAGCGAGCGCGGTTCCTGGCCGGCCAAAATCAGCCGCGTGGACGGCGGCGGCTGATGGCGAAAAAGTTTTTCCAAAAAATCATGCGCGCGAGTCTGGGCGGAAACATTGTCGTGAACGGCGCGCATGGAAAAAGAATCGTCGAGCACGACGATGAGCGGGCGTGCGGATTGCGGCAGTTTCCATTGCGGCCCGGTGGCGGCGACGACGAGCAAAACCAGCGCGAGCAGTTCGAGAAAAAACAGCAGCGGCAGTTGCAGCCGATTTATTTTTGCGCCGCCGGCTTTGGACTGGACTTGGAACTGCCACAGCACGAGGCTGGAAACCTGCCGTCGGCGAAACCGGTTCCGCAATAGATAAATCGCCGCGAGCGCGGGCACGGCGGCCAGCGCCATCAGGGCGAGCGGATATGTCAGGAACGGAATCACAGGAAAATGCAGAAGGCAGAAGGCCGAAGGCAGAAGTTTCGCCGCGCGTTTTTCACGCCGCTTTGGTTTCTGCATTCGTCGTTCATCATTCTTCCTTCAAGTTTCACGCCGGCATCAGGAGTTGCATGGCTTCCAATTCACCGAGCGAATTTTCCAGATCCTCGGCGACGAGCGTGGTCATGTGCGCGCCGCACTGGCGGCAGGCGTCGGCCCAGCTTTGCTGCAATCGCGCGAGATTGTCGGTGTATTGCTTGGCGATGCTGGAATCAATGTAGATTTCACTCTCGCCGCCGGTCTCGCTGTCCACGACGCGGAGGTTGCCGTGCTCCGGCGGATTCGCATCGTCGCGGGCGAGCAGTTGAATTACAAAAAGCGCCGCCGCACCGTCGCGCAAGCGGCGCAACATCTGCACCGGTTCGCCGGGCCAGAGCAAATCGCTGATGAGCACGCGCACGCCGAGCCGGCGGAATTTTGGCGGTAAAATTTCAAACGATTGTTCCGGCGTGCGCTGGCTGTTCAATTCCAGTTTGTCCCACGCGGACGGCGTAAGCGTATCGTTGGGCAGGCGCTGAAAGCCTTCGCCGGAAAGCCAGACGGACTGGGTGCATTGCGCGTTGGCGGCGGCGGTCGCAAGCAGCGCGGCGAGTTGGGCAACGGCACCGGATTTGGCGGTGTCTTCCAAGTTCATCGAGCGCGAGCCGTCGAGAATCAAATCCAAATGCGGCGTGACTTCCTCGCGGAACAGTTTCACGGTGAGCCGGTCGGAACGCGCGAAAATTCCCCAGTCAATGAAGCGCAAATCGTCGCCGGGCTGGTATTCGCGGAAGTCCTGAAAATCAATCGAACTGCCCGCGCGACGGCCGGAGCGCGAGCCGGTCCAGCCGCTCGCGGCGACCTGCGGAATCTGGAGCGCGTAACGCAGGCCGAGTTTTTCGCCGTCGTGCAGGGCTTGTCGGATGGCGGAGTCCATGCGGGGAAATCAATTCAACACCGGCGGAGAATCTTCCGGCGTGACGGTGACCGGCGGCTGGAAATTTTTCATCTGCCGCACAAACCATTTGGCATTGATGACCAGCATCACCAGCAGCCAGCCGCAGGCGAAATACAGGTGGTCGAGAAGCTGGCTGTCCTCGCGGAGAAACGCGACGTTGAAAACGTTGCCGAGCTGCAAGCCTTCGACGGATTTCCACGAAAGCTGGTTGAGAAAAAACAGCACGATGCTCGGCACGATGGCCCACGCGCCGGCCAGCAGCACCGCGAGCAACCCGGTGAGCTTCGGCGGACGGTGGGCGAAAAACCGGCGGTGAATGAACAGCGCCGTCAGCGCGTAGGCAAACGCATACGCCGTGGTGGTGACGAACCAGTGTTCGTTGGCCGTCGTGGTCACATAGGATTTGGGAAACATGGCCACCACTTCGTTCGTGATCAAAATCGTCGCCGCCATCAGGGCTGCCACCCAGACGAGGCCACCCGCCGCGCCGTTGAAAAAAACGAAGGCCAGCCCGCGTTTCCATTGCGCCTGCGGAATGGTGCGGCGCACGCGCTGGCTGAGTTGGTCGGAATTGCTGATGGTCACGAGCAGCGCCAGGATCATCAAAACGAAAACCGGATAGGTCCACGCGAGGATCAGTCCGCCTTCCCCGGTTTGCGCCACCCAACTGAACGCCAGCAGGCCGCTGCCCAGCCAGATGGCCGTGAAATAAATCCGCACCGGCAGCGCACGGTTGGCCGACGGCGGTGAAACCAGCGCCACCGCCAGCAGAAATAAAAGTCCGGTCAGCGCCGCGCCGATGGCGACGACCGTGCCCACGTTGATCCAAAAATCCTTGCCCGACATCATCGCGCCCATGCCGGAACGCATCATCAAAAACGAGGTTCCAATCAGCGCGCTGATGATGCCGAACGATTGGAAGATGCCGTAGATGATGAAAAGAAATTTGAACGGCTTGCTCATCGGCAGGCAGGCCAGAAAAATGGCAATCATGTTGGCCGCGCAGACGACCAGAAACAGCAGGGCCAGCACCACAAAAACCGTCGGCAAATCCACGCCGCGCAGCAGATTCGTGAACGCCATGAACGGCATGCACGCGCTGAAAAAAAGGACCGCCATGTAGGCGCCGCACAGAAATTTTCCAAACACGATCCGCACCGGCGACAGCGTGCTGACGTAAAGCAGGTCGGGATTGTTTTCCTGCCGCTCCGCCGCCACGCGCACGCCGACATAAAGCGGGATGAAAAAAATGCTCGCGCCGGCCAGGATCACCATGAACGCGGAAAACATCGAGCCGCCGAGCTGCATGTTTTCATTTATTTCAAAACTCTGGCCGACCAGGAAAACCAGCGACGTGATGAACAGCACCGTCAGAAACAGCATCAACATGCCCGTGACCGCCCAACTGCGCACGGCCTGCCGGAGTTCCTTGATGACGATGGGATTCAGCTCCCACTCGCGCCAGTTGGCGAAGTGCGTTTTGAATTTTGAAAATGCGGCGGTCATAGAAATTTGTAAAATTGCCGCTGGCCGCTGGCCGCTGGCCGATTTGAATTCATCGGCCGACGAATTTTCAATCGGCAATCGAAAATCGAAAATCGGCAATTCATTGGACGCCTCCCTTGGTGACGTTCATAAAAATGTCCTCCAAGTTCGCCTTGGTCTGGCGGAATTCGATGATCTTGTATTTTTTTGCGATCAGCACGCCGAGGACGTCGCACGCGGCGGACTCGTCGCCGGTCAGCTCGAAATGAATTTCGTTCACCACCGCGCGCGCGTTTTCGACAAACGGCGTCTGCAACAGCTCCTTGAGCAGTTCCGGGTTTTGGTGATGGTTGCCTTCGACGAGCCGGATCGCCACGGTGCGGCGCGGCGCGCTTTTTTTCAACACGTCCTCGATCGTGCCGGTCTCCAAAATTTTTCCGCGCTCGATGATGACCACGCCGTTGCAGATTTCCGTCAGCTCGGTGAGAATGTGCGAGCTGATGAGAATTGCCTTTTTGCGCTCGGCCAGCAGCATGAGCAATTCGCGCAACTCGACACGGGCGCGCGGGTCGAGGCCGGCGGCGGGTTCGTCCAAAATCAAAACATCCGGATCATACACCAGCGCGCGGCCCAAGCTGACGCGCTGCTTCATGCCTTTGGAAAGCGCCTTGAGATGTTTCTCGCGGATGCCGGTGACGTTTGTGAATTCTTCAATTGCCTCAATCGCCTGCGTCCGTTTTTTTCCGCGCAAGCCGTAGGCTCGCGCGTAAAAATCCAGATACTCATGAACGGTGATATCCGCGTGCGCCGGCAGCGTGTCCGGCACATAGCCGACCGCGCGACGCGCCAGTTCCGGCTCCTCGCAGATGGAAATGCCGTTCAACAGCACGTCGCCGGAAGTCGGCTCCTCAATCGTGGAAATGATGCGCATCGTCGTGGTCTTGCCCGCGCCGTTCGGGCCGACGAAGCCGAAGACGTGGCCGGAATCAAACGAGAACGAAATGTTGTCCACGGCCACGGTCTTGCCGAATTCCTTCCGCAAATTTTTGACTTGGACTTTCATTTATTTAACCACAGATGGACACAGATGGAACACAGATAAAGCAAGGCAACAAATTCTTCCGGTGGGGCGAGCGTCCTCGCGAGCCGCTACAAACCGGCGACGACGGCTCGCCGGGAATCTCGCCCCACCAAAAATCTGTGTTTCATCTGTGTGCATCTGTGGCTTTAATTTTTCTCGGGTGCTTCCAGGATTCCAAAAACCACCGCCGAACTTTTTGTGCGTTTTGGGCTGGCGGCGGCGCCGAGCGCGTTTTCGATGAACGGATTTCCGTCCAGCACGGCGAGGTAGCTGTTCGGCAACAGGCTCATTGCCGCCGTGTTGGCAAGCGAATCGAGCGAATTCACCTTTGCCGTAAAACCAACGTCGCGCAACATTCCTTCCGCTCCCGAGAACAGCGGCGCAGGATGCAGTTCCACGGGAATCAGTCCGGCTTGTTGCCCGGCGGCGACATTTTCCGCATGATAAAAATTCAATCCATCCGCGACGTGGGGCATCGGTTTCGTGGGAAACGCGACCCAGATTGATTTTATCTCCGCGCCCAGGCCGTTGACGATTTGCAATTTTCCATTTTCGTTGACGACCTGGATGCGTTCGCGGCGCGTCTCGGATTTGCGCAGATGAAAATGAGCCGGCACGCGCGCCGAAATCCAGCCACGCGTGAGATGCTGCGACTGCGTCCAGTCCATTTCGCGCGACGTGCCGGAGCCGTAGCCGCGCGATACCAGCGGCGTCGCCTCGGTTCCGAATTCGAAATGCAATCCGCCGCTCGGCGTCAGCGGACAATAAAACGCCGTCGCGCCGATGGTCGTCGCGTGATGGCTGGTCTGGTCAATCAGCGTCAGTCCCGCGATGCGCGTGTCCGGCGTGACGCCTTCGCGCAGCAGGCTGTAGGCAAAAACAATCAGCGTCGTGGCGAAGGAAATCGCCGGAATTGTCCACAGCATCCACGTCCGGCGCTGGCGGCGGTTGAGCAGGTAAATGTTGACCGGCCCGATGACAATGATGAACGCCAGCATGATGACGACGATGCCGCGCGTGGGAATTTTAATGTTCTCGACGACGGGCATCGCCACATTGGCCGCGCCGCTGTCGGCGGGCAAAGTCTGCCAGTAACGCGCCGTTTCGCGCACCGCGTCGCGCAAGGTCTGGACGGATTTAGCGTCCAGCATCGCCGGATTTTCCGACCGGAAAGCGAAACAGCGGCCAAAGCCCACGTCGAATTCCATGCCGTCGCGCAGATTTTTTTTCTGCGCCGGATGCCACGCCGCCGGCAAGTCGGTTTTGCCGGACAACATGACGTTGCCGCCGGCGGACAAATAATCGCCGATGGCCGCGAGCACCGCCGGCGACAGCGAGTTCACGTCCGCCGCGTTCAGCACGATGGCCTCGAACGGCGAGTAGGCCAGCCAGTTTTCGCTCCACTCCGAAACCGGCGACTCGGCGCGCAGACTCTCGACGGAGTCGGCGTTCACGCGGCCCGGCAGGTAGCTCGGTGCGGACGCGCTGTTGTCGCTGCTGGCGCGGGCGGCGGCGGCCCATTGGCTGCCGGTCGGGCCGGAAATTTCCACCGCGTCAATGGCGATGCTGTAAGCCGGCGTTCGGCCGAAATCCAAGCGCACGGTTTTCACCGGCTCGCTCGTGGTCGGCAAATCATATTCAATGCGCCAGCCGTGGCCGCTGGAACTGTTCCGGCCGGCCGACATTGGAATGTTTGCGATGTTGGTTCCAGCCACGCCGATCAGCGTGATCGAACCAACGGAGGTCGGCGATTGCGTGTTGTAAACTGTGATTTTCGTCACCGGTTGCGGCGATGCGTAATCAAGGTCCAGCCAATTCGCGACACTGCCGCGACGCGTGTCGGGCATCCAGGTCGTGGGCTGATAACCGCTGCCGGTGGCGTCCGGCGCGCCGATGGCCATCGCCGCCGTGAACGCGCCGCGATTCGCCTGGAACACGCGCTCGACCGCGTCAAAATCCAAACTGCGGCTGATGAGCACCGTCGCCTGCTCGCCGCGCGAATTGGAATTGCAGTGAGCGTTCGCGTTCGGCGCGCGGACCTCGCCCTCGTGCCGGCCATCCACCGCCACGCGGATCTGGCCGTCGCCGTTCGCCGGCAGCGGCGGCTGCAGCAGCGACACGATTTCGCGCGCCTCCGGTTCCAGTTTCACCGCGCGCGTCAGCCGGCCGAGGCTGTTGCCGTTGTCCCACGCATTGTTGGGAAAAATGAGCGTCACCACATGCGCCTTGCTGTGCGAATGATTTTCCAGTATCACGCGCATTTCGCCGTAGCCGTGAAAGGTGTTGCCGGTGAACATCGCCGCCGCCGAAACGGAAACGTCGCCAAACTCCTCGGCGGCGCGGGCGGTGGAAAGGCAGAAGGCAGAAGGCAGAAGGCAGAAAAATACCGCCGCGAGCCAAACGTAATGCTTATTTCTGCATTCTGCATTCTTCATTCTGCATTCCCTTTCAGTTCCACATCCTTCGGCAGGTTCAAGCCGGTTTCGTCAAGCTGGCCGAGCAGTTCCGTGACGAGCTTCGACGTGGTCATGCGGTCAAAACGCGCCTGATAATTCAAAATCAAACGATGATTCAACACCGGCTGCGCGACAACTTTCACATCCTCGAAACCAACGCTCGGCCGGCCGGCGACGAGCGCGTTGGCGCGGGCCGCCTCGGCAATCGCAATCGCCGCGCGCGGCGAGGCGCCGTAGCTGACGTATTTGTTGACCGGCCCGGTCGCCTCCGCGCCGCCGGGATGCGTCGCCGAAACCAGCCGCGCGATGTAACGCGAAACCGGCCGCGGCAAATAAATCCGGCCCATCGTTTGAAAAAGCGTTTCCAATTCGGCGCGTTCCATCTGCCACGTCGGCGCGGGCAACTCGCCACGGCGACGGCCGGAAATAATTTCATCCAGCACGTCCGCATCCACGCTGTCGAACATCACGCGGAAAAGAAAACGATCCAGTTGCGCCTCGGGCAGCGGATAGGTGCCTTCGAGTTCAATCGGATTCTGACTCGCCAAAACAAAAAACGGCTGCGGCAGCGGGCGCGTGGTGCCGAGCAGCGTCACGCAGTTTTCCTGCATCGTTTCCAGCATGGCCGACTGCGTCTTGGGCGAGGCACGGTTGATTTCGTCGGCGAGCAAAATGTTCGTGAACACCGGGCCGGGCTGGAAGAGCAGCTCGCGTTTGCCGGAACTGGTTTCCTGCAAAATGTGCGTGCCCAGCACGTCGCCCGGCATGAGGTCGGGCGTGAACTGGATGCGCTTGAAATCGAGCTTGAGAATCTGGCCGATGGTTTTGACGAGCGCGGTTTTGCCGAGGCCGGGCAGGCCTTCGAGCAAAATGTGGCCGCGCGACAAAACGCCGATCAGCACGAGCCGGTGGACTTCGCGGCGGCCCAGCAAAATGCGGTCAAGCTGCTCCAAAGTTTTGCGCGCGAGGTCGGCGGCGGGCTGAAGCTCGTCCGGTTTTAAGATTTGGTCTGGCATAATAATCTACTAATTCGTTTTCACTGCTGACTGGTTACGTGATTCGTGATCCGTGAATGAAAAAATTACGCATCACGCATCACGTTTCATTTCTCCTCCCGTTTGAAAAATTTCTGCACCGCCTGCCGATGCTCCGGCAAAATCACCTGCGCGTGGCCCGAACCGCCGCTCGCCGCCGCGTTGTCCAGCGCGCCGTGGCCGGCGGCGACGTCGTTGGCGCTCAATTCCGGCGCGGCCTTGCTCACGCCGACAAGCTGCGCGTCGGAAAGATGCGACGACGGCGGCAGCGCGTGCTCCTGAAATTTCTGGTCTTTCTCGGACGTGTCGTTGTCCCACAGCATCGGTGCCGGCGGTCCGCCGCCGCCCGGTCCGCCTCGGCCCAGACGCCAACATTCGAGGAGCGCATCCGCATTGCAGCCGTTCGTGCAGGTGGACAAATAATCCGCCAGCGCGCCGGGATTGTGGCATTGCCCGGCGTTCTGACATTTCGCCAGCATCGCTGCGTCAATCAATTTGAGATTTGCCAGATTGCTGACCGTGAGGCCGAGGGAATTTTTGTTCAGCTCCAACGCCTTCACCAGTTTTTCCATCTGCTCCTTGTTCAAGCCGTTGAGTCCGGCCAGCAGTTCCGGTGGAATTTTTCCGTTCAAAATTCCCTCTTCCAACTTCGCCGCGTTCAACATCGAGGCCAGATCCTGCGCGGCCTGCGACGCGGTGGCTTCCGTCATGCCCGACTCGGCGGCCTGCTGCATCGCCTGAGCCAGCGACTCGGCTTGCGCGAGCGATTCCGTTTTGGCGACGGCTTCTTCCGCCGCCTGTTTCGCCGCGTCGGCATTGGCCTGCTTGACGTGATCGAGCGCCTCCCAAGTTTTGTTGGGATCGTAGCCGGAAGAATCTTTTTGCAACTGCGACAACTGCTTCTGCAACTCGTCCGCTTTTTTCTCGTCCACGATTTTTTCCTGCGCGAGCGTTTTCACCTCCGCCTGCAACTGCCCGACCAACTGGCCGATTTCGAGCGAATGACTATTGCCGAGCTTGGTCAGCCGCTCCGGCAAAAGCAGCACCGTCGCCGCGAACAAGGCCGACAGGCCGAGCAGCAGTAGCGGCCGCGCGCTGTGCCAATGAAATTTTGGCACCGCCGCTGCCGGCAATTGCGTCAGCCACGCGCTCATGTCCGCCGCTTCTTCCGACATGATGACGCCGCCGCAGACATTCAGCCGGTCGTAATTGGCGCGGAGACTGGCGAAGGCGGGCTGGCGGCGGCGTTCGCGCAGCACGGCCAAAATGGCGAGCGGCACAAAACCAAACACGCCGAGCGCGAGCCATTCGGTGTGTTGCACGCCGGCAATTCTCATGGCCAAAACAAACACGCCCCAGACGAAGAACCAGACGGTCGCCATTTGCACCACCACACGCAGTTCCAGCAGGAGATTCAGCCGGCGGGAAAAAGTCCGGAGCGCTTCGGGGTGGGAGGATTTCATGCGGCCTCACACATTCCGAACGGGCAGCTCCTTGTTCCAGGCCGATGCAGTTCGTGGTGCATGGCAGACTAAATAAACTGATTGGCGCGGCGCCACAAACAATTTCTCAATGATTTGGCAGCCGGGAAAACCCGGCGGTGGCGGATCCTTGACCGGCCTTGATTTTCATGGGCCGTCAAAACGGAAATTGAACCGCCCCGCCGGCGCGACGGCTCCGCTGACGTAAAAATCCATCACGTCGCCAGGCTGTTGCAAATTGTCCGCCCACTTGAAATCAAACGCGGTTTTAGTTTCGCCGTTTTTCAGGCCGAGCGCGGCGCGCGGAATCGCCAGTTGCAACTCAGTGCCAGCCACGCGCGTTTCCACCGGCGCGACTTTTTTCCAGTTCCAGCCGCCGGTGTTTTTTTCCAGCCAGAATTTTCCGTCGGCGGCGCGCTCGCGGTTGACGATGAAATCGTAGCCGGCCCAGCCCGTCTGTGGATTCTGGTCGGCGTCAATCAGCAGCCACATCCAGTTCGTGTCCGTCGCTGGCGTGAGCGGCGCTACGGTGCGGACGTAAAAGTAAATATTGGCCGCGTCGCGCGCGACTTTGCACGCGGCGAAGTCGTTGCGACCGGAGAGATTTTTGTGATGCGTCCCGCCGGCACCGGCAAAATCCCGCGGCGCAGTTTCGCCGACATGGCTGGAAAATTCCGGTTGCACATCGCGCCACTGCGCAAAATCACCGGTCGCGACCATCGTTTTCGGCGCGGAGGCCGGCGGCAATGGCGGCACGCCTTTGTAGCGGCGGACGTTGGCGATGAGCTGATAATAATAATTGTCGCCGTGGCCGCCTTTCACCGGCTCGATGTCGCGGCTGAATTCCTCGCTGAATTGGTCCACAAAAACAATCGGCTGGCCGGGCCGATCCCAGCGGCCTGCCGTCCATTCGTTCCAACCGGTGACCATCACAAACGGCGGATGCAATTGGAACGCGCGCTGCCATTGCTCCTGAAAATTCGAGCCAAGATTGACCGAGCCGGGCGCGATGTGCTGCTGGCCGTCGTGGAAGCTGCGGCCGCGCGCGTTGCCGTCGCTCATGTTCGTCACCTTGCCGTCGGCGGCGCGGAGATTTTGTGCGACGGACACATTCACCTGCTCCGGCCGGCTGGGATTATCGGTGAAACCGTAAGGCTGCGGATACGTCGCCTCCCAATGCCAGGCGTTCGGCGTGTTCGTCAGCGTGAACGGCCAGTGCGCGGCGCGGAGCGTGAAGAAATTTTTCCATTCCGGCGCGGCTTCCGCCGGATCGCAAATCATCAACGGCCTGCCCTGCCAGCGGAACCAGAGTTCGGGGAAAAGATTTTTTTCATAAAGATCATGAAAGATTTTTTCCGCCGTCGCGCCCGCCTTGGTGTTGACCATGAAGGCGATTTGCGGCGTGCGGCCGCCGGCTTTTCGCACTTCGGCGAAAATTTCGCACAGCGCCAGGTAATTGTCGCGATACGTCTGCGCATTCGTCGTGTCAAAAATCAAAACGTCCACGCCCGCGTCGGCGAGCAACTGCGCGTGACGGCGCAGCACCCACGGATCGGCGCCGAGGTAGTAGCCGAACAGCGGCTCGCCCCAGTAATACGGCGTGCCGATTTTTCCCCAGAACGGGCTGGCCGGATTTTTCAACGCGCCGGGTTCGCGCGCGAAAATTTTGGCGATGTCATACGGCCCGTCGAGCAAGTCGCAGCGCGGAGCGCCGTTGTGGTTGATGAAATAAAAAATACCGACGAAGCGGTTGGTTTTCGGCAGGCCAACTTCGTCCGCCAGCGGCAGCGAACGGCCCAGCGCGTCCGTCGCCGGCCACGGCACGCCGGGATTTTCCTGCGCGAAAATACGGCCGGCAAAAACCATCGCCGCGAGCGCCAGCGGGGAAAAACTTTTTTGAACCACGACGATCAGCGGTTGAGTGTTGCGACGAAATGATATTCGCCGGACTCCACCGCCAGCATGGCACAATCGCCTTCCACGCGGAGAAATTTCACGCCGTCAGCTTTCGCCAATGGCTTGCCGCCTTCGGTGATTTGATCTGCGCTGCTCGCGGGCAGAAAAACGGTCGCCGTGGTGTTCGCCGGAATTTCCGTCTCCAGTTCAAATTTATTTTCCGTGCGCTTCCAGTTGCTCACGATGAGGCCGTGAATCGAATCGTAATGCACCTTCACCCAATTAATCGGTTCGTGCGCCGGATTGCTGCCGGGCGTCGGCGGATGCGGATGGATGATGATTTTGTCATAGCCCGGCCCGTCGGACTGGATGCCGGCGAGGTCATTGATCATCCATTCGCACACCGCGCCGAAGGAATAATGGGCGAACGAATTCATCGAGGCGTTCTGCTTGCCGTCCGCGCCGCCGAAACCATGTTCCGTGGTGTAACCGTTCCAGCGCTCCCAAATCGTCGTCGCGCCCTGCGCCACTTCGTAGCCCCACGACGGAAATTTGCAGCTCTGAAAATGTTTCACCGCCAGATCGTTTTCGCCGACGCTCGTCAGCACCGGCAGCAGCGGCCGCGTGCCGAGAAAACCCGTGCTCATGCCGGAATTGTCAGCGGTCTCACCGGAACGGATTTTATCCGCGAGAATTTTTCCTGATTTGGCGCGCAGCTCAACCGGCAGCAAATTCATGTAAAGCGCGAGCGCGTAGGCCGTTTGATTATCCACGGTCAGCGAGCCGTCGGGCTTCACATATTTTTGGTTGGAAGCGATTTTAACCTGGTTGAACATTTCGCCATATTCGGCGGCTTCATTTTGTTTGCCGGTGGCGGCGGCCATGTCCGACATCAGCTTTGCGGTGTAGGCGAAATAAACCGTGTCCACAAATTCCAGCGGCGTTTTTTTTCCGAACGACAGCCAGTCGCCCCAGTCGTTGCCGTGGCTGATGCCGAGAGAATTTTTGCTGGTGCTTTTGCGCCAGTCCATGAATTTCACCATGAACGGCCAGCAGCGTTCGATGATCCGCGTGTCACCGTAGGCCTGCCAGATCGTCCACGGACAAATCACGCCGGCGTCGCACCACGCCGTGCCGAAATCCCAGCCGTGCTCGAACGGATACGGACAGTAGCCCGGAAAGGTGCCGCTGGGCCGTTGCGATTCCATGACCTCGCGCAGCCACTTGGTGTAAAACGCCGCGACGTCGGCGTTGAGCGTGGCGCAATGCACATAAATCTGCGCGTCGCCCATCCAGCCAAAACGCTCATCGCGCTGCGGACAATCCGTCGGCAAATCCAGAAAATTCGCGCGCTGGGTCCAGACGATGTTTTTGAAGAGCCGGTTCGCCATCGGGTCGCTGCACTCGAAGCCGCTCGTGAACGGCGTGTCGCTGTGCAGAACAATTCCGGTGATGGCGTCCTTGCCCGGTTTGCCGGGATAGCCAGTGACTTCGACATATTGAAAACCGTGGAAGGTGAAGCGCGGCGTCCATTCCTCGCCGTTTTTGTCCCCGCGCAAAATATAACGGTCGGTCGCGCGGGCCTTGCGCAAATTTTCCGTCATCAGGCGACCGTCGGGATACAGCATCTCGCCGTAGCGCAGTTGAATCTCCGTGCCCGCCGGGCCTTTGACTTTCAGGCGCGCGACGCCGGCGAAATTCTGGCCGAGGTTGAAAATATAAACTCCGTTTGCCGGCGACGTGATGGCGACCGGTTTGATTTCTTCAATCGGGCGAACGGGCAAACCGGGAAACGCTTCGAGCTTGGCCGGGCGTTTGAAACCGAGGTCAATCGGACGCCCTTTGATTGCAGGGTTGTCGCCGGGTTTGGTGCCGTTGGCGTATTCGTAAAACGTCGCCGGCATGCTGCCGTTTTCGGAGGCGAGAATGGCGGCGTCCCATTTCGCGTCGTCAAAATTGGCTTTTGTCCAGCCGGTCATTTCCTTCCGCGCGTCGTAAGTTTCGCCCATCAAAAAATCACCTTCGCGGATCGGGCCGTCGCCGGTGACTTTCCAGGATTTGTCGGTCGGAATCATTTCGCGCGAGCCGTCGGTGTATTCAATTTCCAATTGCGCCATCAGCGCGGGCGTTTTGCCGTAGGTGTTGCGGCCGATTTTTTCCGTGCCGATGCCGGTGAGCAGACCGAAGCCGATGTAGCCGGAATACCAGCCATCGCCGAGCCACGCGCCGAGCGCGTTGCCGCCGGATTTTACGAGCGGCGTTACGTCGTAAGTGTTGTAATAAGCGCGCTGGTGATAATCCGTCCAGCCCGGCGCGAACCGCGCATCGCCGACGCGCTGGCCGTTCAGGTAAAGTTCATAAATGCCGAGCGCCGTGGCGTAAAGCGTCGCGCGCTTCACGGTTTTGGCGGTGGAAAAGTCCTTGCGGAACTGATGCGCCGGCGGCAGAAAAAGTTTTTCCGCGTTCTTCCAAACCGGCGTGGTGTCGTGAAAAGAAATGTAATCCGCCTGCCAGTCGTCGGGCTTCAGCAAACCCATTGTCCATTTGGCCGTTTCGCTCGCGTGGACTTTGCCCGCATTATCCCAGACGCAGACTTTCCAGAAACATTCCTGCCCGGACGCGAGCGGTTTGCCCGCGTAAACAACATTCACGGTTTCACCGCCGGCAACTTTGCCGCTGTCCCAAAGGTCGCCGAAATTTTTAGCCAGCCGTTCCGCACTCGATGCGACAAGAATCTGGTAAGCCGCCTGTATCGCGCCGCGCGCGGGCGACTCGACGCGCCAGGTCAGGCGCGGTTGCGTCTCGTCAATGCCCGGCGGATTCACGCGGTATTCGCAGCGCAGCGCGACCGGCGTTAATTTTTCAGCGCGGACGGCAGCGGCAAAAAAAACGGACGACACGGCCATGACGGCGAAAAAGATTTTTTTTGATTTCATGGTGGATGACGAAATCTGGCGGATTCTGTTTCAAAACGCCATCCCGCATTTGCGGAAAATGATTGCCGCCAGTCAATGGCGGTTTTGCACGTTGCCGGCGGCCAGGGCGGTGGCGATGTTTTGAAAGGCTGCCCGCATCGCGCCACTTTTTCCCAGCGTCAGGAACAAATCATATTCAAACACCTTGCCCGGCGTGATGGCGAATTTCACCACCGGCGCAAAATAAGAGCACGCGCCGTGCTCGCGCCGGCTGTCGCCAAAACGGTAGCAGGTGATTTCATTCGCCACCGGCACGAACGCGCCGACGCCGAAATCGTTCGTGTCCACATACGCCACCCAATGTTCCGCGATGCGGCGGCCTTCATTCGGCCAGCCAGGTTTTGAACGCTGCAATTGGTCGTTGGTCCACGGCTGTTTTCCGTTGTAAAGCACCAGCGTGTCCAAATCCGGCTGCGCAAAAAATGCCGGCACTTCCTGCGCCGTGACCGGATGCGCGTTGGTGCCGGTGTAAGTCATTTTGAAACGGATGTGCGCGACTTTGCCCGTGAGCGTGATCCATTCTTCCATCGTCACCTCCGGCAAATCCGCGCCGCTGGCCCAGTGTTTCGGCAGCGTTTTGGCGTAAAGAAAATTTGTTTCCACGGTTAATGCCAAAACCCGCGCGGCGTGGCCGCGCCAGTCGCCGCCTTGCACCGGGTTCCAGCGCCACGGTTGTTTGTCCCACAGCGAACCATCGCTCTGACCGTAATAAGATTGCTGCACGAGCCGGCCATGATCCCAGTCGTTGATGAGATTGCGCGCCGAACCGCTTTCGGAAAACCAGCCGATGCCCGCGCCGGAAGTTTTTTTCACGCCCAGCCGCACCTGCCCGTTGTCCAGAAACGCCCAGTCGTCCGCGCCGCCGGCCCATGCGCCGGCCAGCGTGTGCGAAAAAAATGCGAAAAGAAAAATCCGGCGGGCGGCGGAAGCTTTTTGTCGGGCGATAAATTTCATGGAATGCGCGGAGTATGGCGGCCCGTGCCGATTTTAGCCATCCCGCAAACACGGCGGCGGCGTTACTTTCCGGCGAGCCATTGATGAATCGTCGCGGCCGGCAAAGACTGCGGCACGATTGGAGGCTTGAAAAGAACTAGCGAACTGGCAAAGTTCCGCTCATGTTCCACGGCGCGCTGTTCTGAAATCAAAACGCATTTTCCATTTTGCCAATCAAAAATTATGATCAACCACCTCAAAACCAAAATCCTCCTTTGCGGCCTGCTGTTCGCCGCGCTTGCGCCCGCCATCGTCGCCGCCGATTCGCCGGATCCTTACGCGAACGAAACCTCCGCGCAGCGCGACGCGCGGATGCAGTGGTTTCGCGAGGCGCGGTTTGGGATGTTTATTCATTGGGGCGTGTATTCCGTTCCCGCCGGAACATACAAGGGCAAACAAATTCCCAGCATTGGCGAATGGATCATGTGCACCGGGAAAATTCCGATGGCCGAATACCAGCTCTTCGCCAAGGAATATAATCCGGTGAAATACAATCCCGACGACTGGGTGCGGCTCGCCAAGGAAGCCGGCATGAAATACATCGTCATCACCGCCAAGCATCACGACGGCTTCGCGAATTTTGAGACGAAGGCGAGTCCGTGGAACATTGTGCAGGCCACGCCCTATGGCAAAGATGTTTTGAAGCCGCTCGCCGCCGCGTGCCGCAAATACGGCATGAAGCTGGGCTTTTATTATTCGCAGGCGCAGGACTGGAACAACGGCGGCTCCGAGTGCGCCGGCGCGTGGGACCCGGCGCAGAAGAAAAACATGGACGATTACATTGACAAAATCGCCGTGCCGCAGGTGCGCGAGCTGCTGTCGAATTACGGCGAATTTCCCACCGTGCTCTGGTGGGACACGTCGTGCGACATGAACAAGGAACGCGCGGACAAATTGATTGCGCTGCTCAAGCTCAAGCCCGGCATCATCCACAACAACCGGCTCGGCGGCGATTACAAGGGCGACACCGAAACGCCGGAGCAGACCATTCCCGCGACCGGTTTTCCCGGCCGCGACTGGGAAACGTGCATGACGATGAATGACACCTGGGGTTTCAAGAGCTACGACAACAACTGGAAATCCACCGAGATGATTTTGCGCAACCTCGTGGACATCGCGAGCAAGGGCGGAAATTATCTGCTAAACGTCGGGCCGACGAGCGAAGGCTTGATTCCCGAACCGAGCGTCGAGCGGCTCAAAGCCGTCGGCGCGTGGATGAAGGTGAACGGCGAGGCCATTTACGGCACGACGGCCAGCCCGTTCAAAAAACTGCCGTGGGGCCGCTGCACGAAAATTGTTTCCGGCGACGAGACGACGCTTTTTCTCCACGTCTTCAACTGGCCGGCGGACGGCAAGCTGGTTGTGCCGGGCTTGAAAAATTCCGTGAAGTCCGCGCGGCTGCTCGCGAGCGGAAAGAAATTAAAATTCACCAGCACGGCGGACGGCGTGGAAGTGCTGGTTCCGGCGGAAGCTCCGGACAAAATTTCCTCGACGGTGGTTTTGAAAATCCAAGGCACGCCCGAAGTCGCCGCGACGGCGATCCAGCCGGAAGCCGACGGCTCGGTGCGGCTGGCGGCGAGCGCGGCCGACCTGCACGGCGGCCAACAATACGAATCCGGCGGCGGCAAGGACAACATCGGCTTTTGGACGAACCCGGACGACACCGCGAGCTGGAGCTTCAAGGTGGCGCGGCCCGGCAAATTTTCCGTGACGGCGGAAATTGCGTCCATCGGCTCGGGGAATTTTGAAGTGCTGGTCGGCGGACAAAAAATTTCCGGCGCGGCGCCGGACACGAAAGATTATGTCAAATTTCAACGCGTGAATCTGCCCGGCACGCTGGACCTCGCCGCCGGCACGGCGACGCTGACGGTGAAGCCGGAGGCCGGCGGCTGGCAGCCGATGAACCTGCGCAGCCTGCGGCTTGTGCCGGCGGACAAGTGAGCAACGGAAAATAAAATTTCAAAGCTCCGCCCGCAGCGTGCGCATTTCATAAGATTGCTTTGCAGCGGCGGCGGATTCTGTTAAATTAAGTTCGGATCGGAAATTTTATGCGGCACTGGTGTTTCATCGCAGTGGTCGGAATCTTCTTCAACGTGGCGGTCAACGCCGCGCAGATCGGGCTGATTAAAATCAATGGCGCCATCGGCCCGGCCTCGGCCAGTTACATCGCCCGCGCGATTGACGCGGCCACGGATCAAAAGGACGAATGCCTCGTCATCCAGCTCGACACGCCGGGCGGCTTGGTGGATTCCGCGTCGCAAATCGTCGCAAAATTCTACGCCGCCAAAATTCCCACGGTGGTTTATGTCGCGCCGGCACCGGCGCGCGCGGGCAGCGCCGGAGTTTTTATCACGATGGCGGCGGACGTGGCGGTGATGGCACCGCATACGCGCATCGGCGCGGCACATCCGGTGGAACTTGGCGCGAGCGGCGCGGTGGAAAAAACCGACGACGTGATGAAGAAAAAAATGGAGAACGACACCGCCAGCTTCGCCCAATCCATCGCCGAAAAAAGGAATCGCAATGTGGATTGGGCCAAGGCCGCCGTGCTCGACAGCGCCTCGATCACCGCCGAGGAAGCGCGGGACAAAAACGTCATTGATTTGATCGCGGCGGACCTGCCGGATTTGCTCAAGCAGTTGGACGGGCGCGAATTCAACGGCCAAGCGCTGCACACCGCGAAGGCGGCGGTGGTGGAAATTCCGATGAACCCGTTTGAACAATTTTCGCAACTGTTCCTGCGGCCGGAAGTGATGTTCATTTTAATGCTGATGGTGATTTACGGCATCATGGGCGAGTTGAGCAGCCCGGGCGCGATTTTGCCGGGCGTGGTCGGGGTGATCGCGCTGATCCTCGTGCTTTACATGTCGGCGATTTTGCCGGTCAACGTCACCGGCCTTGTGCTGATCGGGCTGGCGGTCGTCCTCTTCATCACCGACGTTTTTGCGACGACGCATGGCGTGCTGACGGCGGGCGGCATCGTGACATTTTTCCTCGGCGCGATGATGCTGTTCAGCCAGGCTGGGCCGGGCTACGGTTTGTCGCTGCGCTGGATTCTGCCGGCGACGCTGCTCACGGCGCTGTTTTTTATTTTCGTCGTCGGCAAGGGCATTCGCGCGCAGTTCAAGCCCGCGCAGACCGGCACCGGCGCGATGCTGGGTAAAACCGTGAATGCGCTTTCGCGGATTGATTCGGCGGGCGGAAAAGTATTCATTGAAGGCGAAACGTGGAACGCTGTGAGCGCCATGCCGGTCGAAACCGGACAACCGGTTGAAGTTACCGGCATCGCAGGCCTGACTTTGAAAGTTAAACCAAGTATGAAACGTGATGCGTAATGCGTGAAAGCGTTAAGCGGCTGTCTGCCGTGGTTACGCATCACGCGTCACGCATCAACACAAAAATAAAATTATGGAACAACTCATCGCTGGTCTCACGAAAGTGCTTGGCGTCTCCGCCCCGGTCATCATTGTGGTGGTGGTGCTGGTGATTTTCATTTTGCCGCAGTCCGTCCGCATCCTGCGCGAATACGAGCGCGGCGTGATTTTCCGGCTCGGCAAATTGCAGGGCGCGAAAGGGCCGGGAATGATTTTCCTCATTCCGGTCGTGGACCGCATGGTGAAGATGGATTTACGCGTGGTGACGATTGACGTGCCCAAGCAGGAAATCATGACGCGCGACAACGTGCCCGCCACGGTGGACGCGGTGATGTATTTCCGCGTGGTGGACGCGAACGCGGCGGTGGTGAAAGTGGAAAATTTCTGGAAGGCCACCTCGCTCATCGGGCAGACGACCTTGCGCAGCGTGCTCGGTCAGTCGGCGCTGGATGAACTGCTCTCGCAGCGCGACGTCATCAACCAGAAATTGCAGGAGATCATTGACAAGCAGACCGAGCCGTGGGGCATCAAAGTCACGTCGGTCGAGGTGAAGGAAGTGTCGCTGCCGGACAGCATGAAGCGCGCGATGGCCAAGCAGGCCGAGGCCGAACGCGAACGCCGCGCGAAAGTGGTGAACGCCGAGGGTGAATTCCAGGCCGCCGAAAAAATGTGTCAGGCCGCGGCGCTCATTGCCAAGGAGCCGATTGCGCTGCAATTACGCTATCTCCAGACCATGCGCGAAATGGCGAGCGAACACAACACGACGACGTTTCTGCCGCTGCCGATTGATTTGTTCAGCGCGTTTTTGAAGAAATAGGATGTGAGGGTTTTTCGATACTACAAAGCCGAATATGGCCTCAAGGTCTTAAACGACCTTGAAATCCGTGCGTCGATTCCGAACGCACTGAATGATCCATTTGAGCTATCTCCAAACATTGACCCGGCTCAATTTACGCAAAAAACATGTGCGTCTTTTCTTCGTCAAGATCACGAAATTGATCACTGGTATCGGCGTGAAGGTGTCCAGCGTGGTTTTTCCAGCAAGAAAGCATTCAAGCGCTGGTATCTCAAGGACATTCCTCGCCGCGCCGCTGAATTATTGCCACGTTTCCCTCAAAATGTTGAACAAGTGAGGAAATCTTTTGCCGAACAATTTAGTGAGGATTGGCGAATTATTTGTGCTTCCCAAGTATGTCATTCCATTTTGATGTGGTCGCATTCTGCAGATAATCACACCGGTCTTGTGCTCGAACTTGAAACGAATGAAGTTCCTTTTTCCTCAATACCTGAATATATCCTCACGGTTAAATACGAGGAGAAAAAGCCCGAATTTATTTATACCCACAAGCCAGAAGCTTTCGCGAAAGCCTATCTGCCAATTGCGGCGGTCAAGGCAGTTGATTGGGCTTATGAAAAGGAAGTTAGGATTGTGTTGCCACGAAAGCCTCTAAAAGATGGTCGGGTAGTGCCTATATCATCTGCTTGCATAAAAGGAATTTACTTGGGATGCCGGAGTTCCGCCGAAACAATGAAATCGGTTCGTTCTGCCCTCATCAATCCGAAATTACAAGATACCAAACTCATTAAAGCTGAAAAAAATCCTTCTGAATATGCTCTAAAATTTGTTGAAATCACTTAATTGACGATGTAATCAAAACTTGAGTTATGCCTCTTTACGAATACGAAATCTGCGAGGGCGAGTGCAAGGTCTGCGGCGGAAAGTTCACGCTGAACCGCCCGCTGTCGGCGCCGCCGCTGGAAAAATGCCCGGCCTGCAAAAAGCCGGTGCGCAAGGTGTTCTCCGCGTTCACCACGCCGCACAAGCTCAAGCCGCTGTCGGTGACGGACGCAAAGAAGGCGGGCTTTCAGGTTTATAAACGGCTGGGCAAGGGCGAATACGAACGGCAATGAAACGGGTTGCCGGCGGTGGCTTGAAAGTTCCGGTGGCCGGTTACAACGGATGTAGGAACGGCCAGTCTTTGCAGACGGCCAACGTGACAGGGCGCCGCTGCCGCGTCGCCGGGCGGGAAAGGCGGCGAAACACCGCCGCCCGGCCGAGCTTCAAAGCCCCTTCACTTCCCAGCCCTTGCGGTAGTCGCGCTGGACGTATTGGTTGGCGGCGGCGAGGTTGAATTTCATCCGCCGATGGTTCCATTCCAGCGTGGTGTGCGGAAAACGCGTGGCGATGTTGCCGAGCAGGATGGTCTCGGTGAGCGGCCCGGCATAGGCGAAGTTGGCCGTGGTCTTGTCCTCGCCACGGCACGCATTGACGAACTGGCCCCAGTGCTTAAAGCCGGCGACGTGCGGAAACTTGAAGTCCTTGAACGCGGCCTTGGGAAACAGCGTGGGCAAATCGAAGTGCGGCAGCAGCATCACGCCTTTGGTGCCGACGAAAATGGAGCCGGCACCGGGAAACTCGTCCTTCTCGATGAGCGCGATGACTTCGGCAGGCGGCTCGGCCGTGCCGTCATACCAAGTGACGGGCAACGTCTTGGCGGCGGTGCGATGATTGCCGGGAAAAAGGTAATGCACTTCGCCGTTGAGCGACCAGTTCCATTGATTCGGCGGCGGCCCTTCGGAACAAACCGCGTCGGGCGCGGTGAGGCCGATGGATTCAAACACCGGATCGAAGATGTGGCAGCCCATGTCACCGAGCGTGCCGGTGCCGAAATCGAGGCGTTTGCGCCAGTTGGCGGGATGATAATAATTGCCGCCGATGAAGGGGCGTTCGGCGCACACGCCGAGCCAGAGATTCCAGTCGAAGCCGTCAGGCACGGCGTCGGTGCGTTCGGGCTTGGCGAAGGTGTCGCCCCAGGATTTGTTGCACCAGGAATGAACTTCCTTGATCTGGCCAATGACGCCGTCCTGCACGAGCCGCACGGCGAGACGATAATAAACATCGGAATGAATCTGGATGCCCATCTGCGTGACGAGCCTTTTCGCGTGGGCCAACTCGGTCATGCGGCGGACTTCGTGAATCTCATGCGCGAGCGGCTTCTGGCCATAGACGTGTTTGCCAAGCTGCATGGCGCTCACGCCGATGGGCGCGTGCATATGGTCGGGCGTGGAGACGTTGACGGAATCAATGTTCTTGTTCTCCTTGTCCAACAGCTCGCGCCAGTCCTGATAAAAGCGCGCATTGGGAAATTTTTTCCTCGCGTCGCCCATGCGGTTGAGGTCCACGTCGCAGACGGCGACGATCTCGACGTTCGGGCAGTTGGCAATCTGCGTGAGGTCGCTCCACGCCATGCCACTCGCGCCGAAACTCGCGTGGCGCACGCGGCGGCTCGGCGGCGCGGCGAACAAATTGGACGTGATGAAAGGCGCGGCGAGCGCGGTCGCGCCCAGCGTTTTGAGAAAGGCGCGGCGGGAGGAGTAATGGTTTTTCACAATGGCGGCGTAGGTTTAATTGAGCGGCTTGATGGAAATGTCGCGGAACATCACAGGATCGTTGTGCCCGGCGAAACCGAAGTGGCCGCTGGTGCGGTCCTTGCCGGGATGCGCGGAGTTGTGCATGAACTCCGTGACCTTGCTCAAATCGGCGTCAAGAATCGGCGTGCCGTTCAGCTCCACCTTGATCGTCGGGCCGGTCACGATGACTTCCTCATAATTCCATTCGCCAATCGGATGCTGATAGCCGCGCTGCGCCGCGACCATGCCGTAAGCGGAACCGTGCGCCTGCCGCGGATCAATTGTCTCGCCGGTGGCCTTTTCGTAATTGTCGTCAAGCACCTGGCATTCGCACATGCCGAGATAGGCGGTGTCGCCGTGGCCGGGATAGCGGATGGCGAGGCCGTTGTTGCCGCCGGGCGGAAGTTTGAATTCCAGCCGCGCGATGAAGTTGGTGAATTCCGCCTGCGTGTAAATCGTGCCGCCCTTGTGCCGCTGCCAGACGATGGCGGAATTGGTGATGCCGCAGCAATCAAGCGGCCCGGCCCAGCCGGTGAAATCCTTGCCGTTGAAAACGGACTTGAAACCTTTGGGATCGGAGCCGCGCAAAAGTTTGTCCGCCTCGTCGCTGCCGATTTCGCGGATGAAAAGATTGCGCCAGCGAATCTCGCCGCCGTGCGTTTGCAACTGGAGCGGGCCTTTGGGCGGAACGGGCAGCTTGCGGTTGTAATAATTTTCCAGAATCGCGCCGTTGACGGTCTGCTGGCCGTTCAGCCAAACCCACACGCGCGAGCCGGCCATGACGACGCGCACATGATTCCACTGGCCGAACGGTTTGTCGGCGAGCACAAGCGGGTCCTTGCCGGGCGCGCCGGGGGAATTATTCCACAAGCCGCCGCTGCCCTTGTCCGCGCCGAGATTCCATTTGCCGCCGGCCTTGGTGTAATCCCAAATCTGCACCTGCGGACAGCCGCGCAGATAAATCCCGCTGTCCGCGAGCGGCACGGTCTTGTAATCCACGAGCAATTCGAAGTCGCCGTAATTTTTTTCCGTCGTGAGATAAAGGCCGTTGCCGTCGTTCACCAACTCGCCGTTCTGCACCGACCAGTGCTGGCGGATGTCGTCGAGGCTGGCGTCGTGCTTCTTCTGAAAATCCTCCGGCGACAGCGCGAGGTATTTGCGCGGGTCCTCGGTGGTCGCGCCCCACCAGCCGGTCAAATCAGTGCCGTTGAAGAGTGCGCTGAAACCAGATGGAGGTCTGATCACTGGCCACGGTGGAGGATCAACATTGTCCGAAGTCTGGCAGCCAGTCAGGATGAAAGCGCCAAGCGCGATGGCAAATGCGAAAATGAAAGCAGGAAACTTTATGCCGGCCGTTGGATTTGACATGGCCGGAGAATCGGATTTTTCCGCCGGATACGGAAGCATTTTTTTCGGGAATAGTCGTCTGCGGATCTTCGGCGCGAGACACGCAGTAACAACTTTGAGGGATGGACAAAAAACCGGCAAAGTCACAAGCTCCATCCCACTCTACAATTGATCCCATGAAACCGAACAATGACACCAACCCGGAGACCGGCGCGCAGTTCAGCCGGAAAGAATTTCTCGCCCTGCTCGGCACCGGCGCGGGCGCGTTGCTGCTGCCCGGCAAAGTTTCCGCCAAGGACGCGGCGGTGGCAACGAATCTTCCCCCGATTGGCAAACAGCGGAAGACGCGCATCAGCTTCCGCTATTTTCTGCCGTGGGCGCCGGCGTGGGGCGACCAGAAGTTCGCCGACCAGCGGCTGGAGGAACTCGTCCGCTTCGGCCACGAGGCGCAAATTGACAGCGTGCAGTTTTTCGCCAACACGTTCCGGCATACTTACTACGCCTTGCCCGTGGACGTGGAGAGCCAGCGCGAGTGGATTGACTGGATGCGCGAGGTCGTCGCGCCGCGCATCCGCGCCGAGGGCTTCGGGTTGGAATTGAATTTTCAGCAACTGCTCGGCGCGACCACTTCCAACACCGACCTGCGCTCGCTCTACAAATGGAAACAGTTCATGGTGGATCACTACGGCAACACGTCGCACGGCTCGCCTTGCCCCGAAGATCCGGTTTTCCGCGCGGAAATGGCGAAGATGCTGCGCGGCTGGGCCGGAACCAAGCCGGACATCCTCTGGATTGACGACGATTTCCGCCTGCACAACCACAGCACGGACGGGATGTTTTGTTACTGCCCGCTGCACTTGAAAAAATTTGCGCAGCGCGCCGGCAAAGATTTTTCACGCGAAGAAATTCTCGCCGCCGTGCTCCAGCCCGGTGCGCCGTCGGCCTTCCGTAATCAGTGGCTCGATTTCCTCGGCGACAGCATGGCCGAGTTCGCGCAATGGATCAGCGACAATGTCCACGCGCAATCGCCGGAGACGCGCGTCGCGCTGATGACTTCCGGCACGAACATCCACTCGCTCGAAGGGCGCGATTGGAAAAAAGTTCTCGGCAATTTCGCCGGCAAGTTCAAGCCGCTTATCCGTCCGACCTTCGGCCTTTACACCGGCACCACGTCGCCGCCCAAGTCTGCCAGCGCGGGACTCACGTCCATCATTTCCCAACTTCAAGTGGTCGAACAATCGCTTGGCGAAAACAACTGCGATTTCGCGCCTGAACTCGAAAACACCCGCTACACGACGTGGGCGAAATCCGTCGCGCACAGCACGCACTCGCTCATTCTCGGACAACTCATGGGCCTGCCGATGATCACCGCCGCCGTCAACGACCTCGACGGTTCGCCGCTCGCCGAGGAACCGACGACCGTGCCGCTCTTCCGCAACGCGCGTCCGCGCATGGAGGCGATTGCCGCGCTGGATTTGAAACGCTGGCCCATCCACGGCCTCGTTTGTTTGAGCGACAAGGATGCCGCGCGCAAAACGCAGTTGACCGCCAAGGCCGACTATTACGACATGGCACCTGGCAGCCATCTGGAATCGGTCTTCGTGCAAATGGGAATTCCATTAAATTACAAAACCGCCGCCAATGCCGCCGCCGCCGGCGAAGTGGTTTTGCTCGAAGCCGCCACGGTCTGGAACGCCAGCGATGAGGAGCTAAAGAAAATTCTTTCCGGCGCGGCCTTGCTGACCAGCGGCGCGGCGCGGATGATTTCCGAACGCGGCTTGGCCGAACTGCTCGGCGTGAAAGTGAATCGTCACCGCACGCAAGGCATCCAGTCCGAAGAATATCTTGATGACAAACTTCCCGGCGTCACGAAAATCCGCGTGCCGCATCGCGGCGCGGATTGGGACGAAGTGGAAATCCTCGACCCGCGCGTCGAGGTTGCCAGCTATTTTTGCGACATGATTGGCGAAAAGCACATCGGCACCGCGCTGTTCAAAAATTCACTTGGCGGGCGCATCGCCATTTACGCGCAGAATTCCGACATGCAGGGCGGTTTGTTTGGCAGCCACGCGCGACAGCGCTGGTTGCACGGCGTCCTGACGTGGTTGAGCGCCGGCAAGTTCAAGGCACTGCCGGTGATTCCGCAGCACGGCATCTCGCTGCTCAAACAAAACGAAAACCAATGGCTTTACAGCTTCTGCAATCTCGGCACGGATGTCCTGACCACGTTTCAGCTCCGCTGGCAAAACGCCGGCGACATTCGCTCCATTTCCTGCCTGCAAAAAGACGGCCGCTGGCAGCGTTTGAAATTTTCCATCACGACCGGAAATGACGGATGCAGCCCGCAACTCATTTTTGAAACCAATCTGAACTGCTACGACTGGCTGGTGTTGCTGATTGCTGAAACCACTGCCTGAACTCAAAAATAAAATCCCAACTCCGAGGCCGGCATGAGTGGCGCAGGATAAATCTCCGAGTTACTTGCCGCCATCCGAGGCGAAAGCTGCGAACGGAACCGTTTGTTTGGCAAGACCAGGACCGGAAAATTTGAGGTTCAAGTTCGCACTGCCCGAACCATGCCGGTAAAAAAGCCGGAGCGGATGCATGCCGGCTTTCAGGAGAATGGTGGCGGAAACTTCCGCGCCGGTGTGGTTGAAATCATTGTCAATGAAATGCGCTTCGTGCAGCCAAAGCTGGGCGCCGGCATCGTCGGTCAGGTAAAAAGTATATTCGCCGTCCGCCGGGATGCGCACATATCCCTGATAGCTGATGCCAAAATTATTTTTGGCTGGCGCGGCAACGCTTAAATCCAGTCCGTCCGCCTTGCCGGTTGAAACCGGCGTCAGCGCGGCGAAATCCGGCACCCACGGCCACGAACCTTGATACACGGCATAATTCAATTTGCCATCGGTCTGGCCGGTGACGTTCGCGGCGGGCACGAGATCGCGGTCATAAGGCCGGGGCGCGTCAGCATCCGGCCGACGCACTTGTTTCACGAGTTCCCGAACCTTCCCCAGCAAAGGCGCATTGGCGGGATCAGCGGCGAGATCGTGGTCTTCGTGCGGATCGGCCATCACGTTGTAAAGCCGGAACGGTTCCGCGCTGTTGGTGATGGCATAGCGCACCGCCACAAAATCGCCTACGCGGATGGACTGCAATTGCCCGCGTTCCGTGACGCGTTTGCGGGCGAATAGCTTGGCGTCCACCTTGAATTTCGCCTTGATGAAATATTCAAAATACAAAAAACCGCGACTGCGCTGCGTGCCTTCGCCAGTCAAAGTCGGCACGAGCGAAACGCCGTCCGCCTGCGCGGGCGGCGCTTGTCCGCTGACCTCCGCAAACGTCGGCAGCCAATCCCAAAAGGCGGAAACCACGTCGGAAACTCCGCCGGCGGAAACTTTCCCCGGCCACCAGGCGATGGTCGGCTCGCGCACGCCGGCCTCCCACAAGTCGCGCTTGATGCCGTCCATGTTGCCCCACGAATCAAAATAGCGCGGATCGGAAGAATAAGGGCCGCGATCATTTTCATTGGCCGGCCCGTTGTCGGAACTGAAGATGACCAACGTGTTGGTGGCGAGATTCAAGTCGCGCAGCAGTTGCAGCAAATCCCCCACGCCGTCATCCAGCCGCCGGTCCATCGTGGCGTAGCGTTTCATCGCAGGCGACCAGTTGGTGCCGGTGATCACGTCGTTGGCATAAGTCGTCGTCGCATTGGCGTAATCAGGATGAATCCAGGAGTCCACCGTCGCCGGCGTCGGCGTAAGCGGCCATTGCAGTCCGCCGTGAATTCCCGCGCCTGCTGGAAACGGCCCGCCGGGAACCTGCAACGCCGCGTGAACCGCCGTCGGCGCGAGATAAAGAAAGAACGGCTGCGCCGGACTGGCCGCCGCGTGTTCGCTGACAAATTTTTTCGCCCGCGCAAAAAACAGGTCGGTGGAATAAATGTTCGCGTAGCTGGCGGTGACGTTTGTGTAATCCTGATACAACGGATGCTCGGCGTCGTGGTAATACACATGGCCGGCGGCGTGATCTATGAAGCCGAAAAATTCATCGAACCCGCGCCGCAGCGGATGGCCGGGAACGCTGGCCGGATCAAAGACCGGCGGCAAACCGCTTTGCCCCGCCAGTCCCCATTTGCCGATGGCGCCGCAATAATATCCCGCCTGCTTCAGCACCGTGGCGAGCGTGTGATTGTTAGGCAGCGCCTTGTCGAACTGGTTGTTGCGGATGGCGCAGTTGCCCTGATGCTGGCCGAGCAGCAGCGACGCCCGCGCCGGCGCGCACACCGGCGAGCTGGAGTAATGCTGCCGGAAAATCATGCCCTGCGCGGCCATGCGATCCAGTTGCGGCGTCAGCAGCTTCGGCATCGAGTCGGGCCGGCTATTTTGATAAAACACGCCCACGTCGCCGTAGCCGAGGTCGTCGGCCAAAATGAAAATGATGTTCGGCCTGGCAGCCGTCGCCGCCCCGCCATGACTGGCAACAAAGACGGCGGTCAAAATCGCAGCGAGCAATAATTTTTTCATGGGCGCATATAAAGTTTCTTCGGCCAACCGTCCGAACCTCAAGCCGTCCTTAACTTGCCAATTCTTCGCCGCCGCGTAAATCGGCAATCTTGCGGGCCGGCCCGGTGGCCGCCGCCCATTCGTGCGCTTGTTTTTCAACGCGGGGCCCTTCATGCTTCCGCCGATTTTATCATGTATCGTATCGGCATTGATCTCGGCGGCACGAAGATTGAAGGCGTGGTGCTCGACACCGCCGGCCGCGAAGTGACGCGCCGACGCATCGCCACGGAACGCGAGCACGGCTACCAACACATCCTGAACCGCATCAAATCGGTTCACGACGAACTCGCCGCCGCCGTCGCCGGCCCGACGACCTTTGGCATCGGCACGCCCGGCGCGATCTCGCCGCGCACCGGCCTGTTCAAGAATTCCAATACTGTTTGCATGAACGGCCAGCCGGTGAAAGCCGATCTCGAAAAACTCCTCGGCCGCAAAATCGAAATTCAAAACGACGCCAACTGTTTTGCCATGGCCGAAGCCTTGCTCGGCGCGGGCCAAGGCAAAAAATTAATCTTCGGCGTCATCATGGGCACCGGCTGCGGCGGCGGCATCGTTCACCACGGCGAAGTGCTCACCGGCGCGCAGGCGATTGCCGGCGAATGGGGCCATATGAGCATTGATCCGCACGGCCCGGTTTGTTACTGCGGCAAACGCGGCTGCGTGGAGACCTTCATCAGCGGCGGCGGACTGGAAAACCGCTACGCCGAAAAGTTCGGTGTCCGCCGATCACTCAAGGAAGTCGTGCGCGACTACGAAAACCACGCGCCGCCGGCCGTGGACTTCATGCACGAATTCTTTGACCACTTTGGCCGCGCGCTGGCCAACGTGATTGACATTCTTGACCCCGACCTCGTCGTGCTCGGCGGCGGCGTCTCAAATGTTCCCGCGCTTTACACCGAAGGCGTCGCCGCCGTGCGGAAATATGTTTTCACCGACGAACTGCTGACGCCGATTGTCCAACACCAGCTCGGCGATTCCGCCGGCGTGCTCGGCGCGGCGCTGGTGGGGATTTGAGCGGGCAAGAAAGTTTCTTGATTCTGCCGCCGTTGCGGTAAAATGTCGCATCATGTCGTCAGAAAATAATTCGAGCCAGACCGCCGCCGCCCGTCCGCCGCTGGACATCGCCGCGCTTTGCAAACAGCACGCCGGCGAGAACTACGAGCTGCACGCCGCGCACATCAATCCCGCCAACGTCAAAACGCTCAAGACCATCGGCTTTGACCGCTGCTACACGCGCGCCGAGGGACCGTATCTCTGGGACGTGAAGGGCGACAAATATCTTGATCTGCTTTCCGGCTACGGCGTGTTCGGCCTCGGCCGCAATCATCCCGAAGTCCGCCGCATCCTGAAAGAATTTCTCGACGCCGATTATCCCAGCCTCGTGAAGATGGAAGCGCCGTTGCTATCCGGCTTGCTCGCCGCCGAGTTGAAAAAGCGGATGCCGAACGATCTGGACATGGTGTTCTTTACCAACTCCGGCGCGGAAGGCGTGGAGACGGCCATCAAATACGCCAAGTGCGCCACCGGCAAACCCGCGCTCATCCATTGCAAAAAATCGTTCCACGGTTTGAGCACCGGCGCGCTGTCCGTCAACGGCGACGATTCGTTCCGCGACGGTTTTGCGCCGTTCCTGCCGGATTGCCGCGCGATTCCGTTCAATGATTTGGACGCGCTGGAAAAAGAATTAAAAAAAGGCGACGTCGCCGCGTTCATCGTGGAACCGATTCAGGGCAAAGGCGTGAATTTGCCGCTGCCCGGCTACCTGCTCGCCGCGCAACAACTCTGCCGCAAGCACGGCGCGCTGTTCATTGACGACGAAGTGCAGTCCGGCATGGGCCGCACGGGCAAATTTCTCGCCATCGAACACGATGGCGCGGTTGACCCCGACATCGTGATTTTGGCCAAGACGCTTTCCGCCGGATTCGTGCCGGTGGGCGCGGTGTTGTGCAAGAAGTGGATTCACGAAAAAGTTTTTTCGTCCATGTCGCGCTCGGTGGTGCACAGTTCCACCTTTAGCCAAGGCAGTTTTGCGATGGCCGCCGGCCTCGCCGCGCTGGATGTGCTGGACCGCGAGAATCTCATCGCCAACGCCGCGAAGATGGGCGACCTCATCGGCCAGGGCGTGCAGGCGATGATCCCGCGTTTTGAATTCATGAAAGAAGTCCGGTGGCGCGGCTTGATGGTCGGCATCGAGTTCGGTTCGCCAAAATCCATTTCGCTGAAGATTGCGTGGACGACTTGCCACACGCTCGACAAAAGTTTGTTTCCGCAGGCGGCGGTCATTCCGCTGCTGGACAAGCACCACATCATCACGCAGGTCGCCGGGCACGGCGTGGACGTGGTGAAACTGCTGCCGCCGCTCGTCATCACCGAGGCGGACGTGAAATGGTTCCTGACCGCGTTCGAGGACACGATGGTGCAGATGCACAAATTCCCCGGCCCCGCGTGGGACGTGCTGATGGGCATCGGCAAGATGGCGCTGACGCAGCGCGCGCGGTGATGGCGTCGCGAGGAATAAGCTCGCCAGCGGTTTGAAAAAGGCGACGGTAGAATGCACGTAAATCGGCTTGAAGTTAGCTTCCCGCTGCGCTTTAGTAAGCCAAGGTTAAAAGCCATGACAACTCCAGTATTGCCAATTGCCAAATTGTTTCAGGCGTGCGAGCCGAACGAGTCGCTTCCGCCCGACGACAAGCGCTATGTGGACTTCGATTCTGCGCGAGGTGACAGTCCGGCTCCGTCTTATGCCCGCAGCTTGCGGCGTTCCGACCCGGCCAAGCCGGAAATCAAACTGCTCGCCGGCCATCGCGGCATCGGCAAAACCAGCGAACTCTTGCGGCTGAAGAAATTTCTGGAAGAGCCGGCTTCTGATAAAGCACCGTATCCACCTTTCAAAGTGATATTCTTTGATGTCAACGACTCGCTCGATGTCAATGACCTTGATTTCCCCGACTTGCTAGTTCTGATTGCCGGCGAAATCCAAAAGCAGCTCAAAGACGCCGCCATTCCCGGATTCACCGCCACTTCGCAATATGTGCAACGCGTCTGGGACGACGTAAAAACAACGCTCGGAAAGGAAGTTGAATTGAGTGGTGCCGATGTGGACGTTCCGTTTGGGAAATTGGCCGTCGAATTAAAAAACCGTCCCAGCGCCCGCCAGTCATTGCGCGCCGCCATCGAAAAACACAACACGAGTTTGCTGGCGGCGGTAAATGATTTGCTGATGGAGGCCAACGTCGCGATCCGCAAGAGCAATGTCGGCAGCGGCCTCGTCCTGCTGATTGATGGCCTCGACAAAATTACCCTTCGTCCTTTGGACGATGGCAAGAGCAACACCCATATCCGGCTTTTTTGTGACCGCGCCGACCAGCTTGCCAGCCTGAAAGCGCACAC
>Ga0182030_10001578_pt1 | contig 47148 bp, 47 predicted proteins | sample 812S3MmetaG_FD_121299 | JGI IMG/M metagenome (GOLD analysis project Ga0182030, IMG submission 121299) | Permafrost microbial communities from Stordalen Mire, Sweden - 812S3M metaG (Illumina Assembly) | ecosystem: Environmental > Terrestrial > Soil > Wetlands > Permafrost | place: Sweden...
TCATCATTTGGTATAGACACGCTCTTTCCCCAGCACATCAGCAAACCACCCAAAGGAGAAGGCCGCCGAGAGCCGCCAGGGTGACCGGAATGCTCAGCCGCACAAAATCCCGGAACCCGATGGTGACGCCCAATTGCTGAGCCTGCTGGACCACGATGATGTTCGAGACGCTGCCAATGACGATCAGACTTCCGCCAAAGCTGTTGGCGAGAGCCAGAATATAGGCCGTGGCCGGATGGGCCAGATTGGTGACTTTGAGCAGCAGCATCACCGCGGCCGAATTATTGATGAGATTGCTCAGGACGGTCGTGGCGAAAATCAACGTGTGCGGAGCGTTGAGATTGATTCCCCCATGCGCGAGCCATTGGACGGCTTGATCCCCATAACCGGTCGATTGAAGAGACCCGGTGACGACGAACAGCCCCATGAAAAGGATGAGGACCTGCCACTCGACCAGACCCAACAGATCGTCCGTGCGAAACTTCGGGCTGGCCAGGTGGATGCCGGCGGCGGCAAGGGCGATCACTTCTTTGGGCAGCGGCGAAAAAAACAAGCCGATCACCACCACGAGGAGAGTCAGTCCCTTGATCGTATGCGCCCGGTCCAACGGCTGGACTTTTTGATCCGGATCTTTCGCGGCAGGCGCGCTGGATTGGATGTTTTTATGCGACATCATCCAGATGATCCCATAGGAACAGCCCAGGGCAAAAAGGACGGGGACGATGCTCCAAAGCATGTAGCCGCCAAAATTCAGATGGGCGACCTGCCCGATCATCATGTCCTGCGGATTTCCGATGAGCGTGGCCCCCGCCCCGACGTTGCTGGCAATGGCGAGGGCGACCAAAAAGGGGACGGGATTGAGCCGCTTGCGAAGGAGGGCCGCGCCGACAATCGGTGTGAAAACAAAGCAGACGATGTCGTGATTGAGGAAAGCGGAGAGGCCCGCGGTCACGACCATCAAGATGAACAAAAATTGGGCGGGATGGCCGAGCCGGGCCGAAATGCCCCCGGCCACCAAATCATAAAATCCCGAGAGACGCAGTTGCGCCGAAATGACAAAGAAACCGAAAAGCAAAAAAATGGTGGGCCAGTTGACGTACGAAACGACCTCGGCGGTCGACACCCCGCCGAAAATCATCATGCCAATGGCGCCCAGCAACGCAATCCCGGTCCGGTTGAGTTTCAACCCGGGAATATGCCCAAGCGCGATCCCCGCGTACGTCAGCGCCAGGATGAGCAGAATGGCGGGTTTGTCATGGAGACCGTCGGGCATCACCCGACAACTTATCCTGTATTCCTCCAGCCTGTAATCTTATTTCTGTCGACCGCTAGTCCGCCTTGTCGGCCGGCGGCTCCGCCAATGCCCTTGGAACTACATCGACCGTGTCGGCGCCTTCGATTTCCTGCGCGGCGTTGCTGGCTTTGAGCTCGCGGAATTTCCGCGCGCTGACGAGCACGCGCCGCTCCAGCGAGGCGACCGCGTCGTTGTAGCTTTCCACCGCCCGCTTCAGCCCGGAGCCGACTTTGCCCAGGTGGCCCGTCATCGTGCTGATCCGGTCGTAAAGCTCGCGCCCCAGTTCGCTGATCGCCTGCGCGTTGGCGGCCAGCGCCTCCTGCCGCCAGCCGTAGGCGAAGGCGTGGAGCAGCGCGATCAGCGTCGTCGGCGTGGCGAGAATCACGCGGTTCTTCGCCATCTGCTCCTCCAGCAACGCCGGTTCCTGTTCCAGCGCGGAGGAGTAAAAATTCTCGCCCGGCAGAAAGAGCACGACGAATTCCGGCGCGGGCTGGAACTGCTCCCAGTAGGCCTTCTTCCCGAGGGAAATCATGTGCTCGCGGATGCTCCGCGCGTGTTCGGCGAGCTTCGCCTTGCGCGTGATTTCGTCCGGCGCGTCGATGGCTTCGAGGTAGGCCGCCATCGGCGTCTTGGCGTCGACGACCACGCTTTTCCCGCCGGGCAGACGCACGACCAGGTCGGGCCGCAACGCGCCGTCCTCGCCTTCGATGTGCACCTGCTGGTCGAAGTCGCAATACTCGAGCATCCCCGCGATTTCCACCACGCGCCGGAGTTGCACCTCGCCCCAGCGTCCCCTCACCCGCGGCGAACCGAGCGCCTTGACGAGATTCGACGTCTCGCGTTGCAGCGTGACCTGCGTGTCGGCCAGCCCGCGCACCTGCTGCGTCAGCCCGCCGTAAGCCTCGATTCGCGACTTCTCGATCTCGCCGATCTTCACGTCGAATTTTTGCAGCGTTTCCCGCACCGGCTTGAACAGTTGGTCGATGGCGGTCTGGCGTTTCTCCAGATCGTTCCGCGCGCCTTCCTGGAATTTTTCCAGCGTGGCGTGCGCGAGATTGAGAAACGCCACGTTGTTGCTTTTGAGCGCCTCCGCCGAAAGCGCCTTGAACGCGTCCGATAATTTCGCCTGCGCCTCGTTCAAAATCGCCAGCTTTTCCGCCGCCGCCTTGCGCTCCTCGACCAGCCGCGTTTCGAGCGTCGCCGCTTCCTGCCGCAGCCGGGCCAGCTCAAGCTGCGCGTTGGAAGCCTGTTCGATTTCCCCTCCGAGCCGCGCTTCCAGCTCCGCGATCCTGCCGTCGCGCGCCGCCAGCCGCTCCTGCAACGTGGCCGCGCGCGTCCGCAACACGAGCCACGTGCCAACACCCGCTAAAATCGCGCCGATGACCGCGCCCAAAAGAATGCCTTCCATAAAGCGGGGACTGTAGCGCACCCGCGCCCGCGATGCGCCTCAATTATTCGACTTTTCTTCGAGCGCCCAGTGATTCATCCAGGCGCGCAAACTGAATTCGCGCCAGTGCCCCCAGCCGAGTCCCGACCTTTCCATGTAATCCGAACTGGTGTGCGCCGCCTGCCAGGCCGCGGTGATGTCGGGATCAGCCGGGTCGAGTTCATGGGCGCGCCGCAAAGCCGGCCAGACATCCGCGCCCCATTGACACATGGTCTTGCTATCGAAACGGTGCCCTCGATCTTGCTCCATCCGCGCCACATTGTAGTTGGCCGACCATCCAGCAAGATCCATGAATTGCGTGATATAGAAGGTGGCGAACACCGCCAGCACGCAGCCACCGATTAACCACGAGATGGATCGGTCCTGAACGATTTTAATAGTGAGTAAGATAAAACCAACGGAAACCAGGACGAGAAAAATGATCGTGCTCAGGCGCGCAACGGTCATTTCATAAGTTACGATGTACCGGCGCAATTTTTCCGAAACGCTGAAGATCAAGAACAGATTTTGCACGATCCAGACATACGCCAGGATTTTCAATTCCCGCCGTTCCGCCACCTTCAACGCCTGTTGAAAGATCGCCGCCAGAACGATGGCGGAGAGCATGACCGTTACGATCAGCGCGTTGACCCCCTCGTGAACATACGCCTTATAGGTCACACCGGCAGGCAGCGCCTGACCGCTCCACAAAAAGAGCGCGTCGGCGATATTTGCAATGAGGAAAAGGAGATTGAGCACGACGAGGACAAGCCCGCTGCTGAAAAGCGCCGCGCGGGTCGGAAGGATTTCCGAGAACCGGGGTATCTGGTGGGTTGACTTCCACCACCTCTCTGAAACATTGGCCGGCCGCAGCAGGGGCAGAATCAGAAACGCCGCGAAGAACCAGAAGACGATGCGCGCGGGATTGAGATAAAGCGCCAGCTCTTTCCAGAACCAGTCGAAAAAATAGCTCGTCCAACTGCCGAAGACCGCATTGCCCGAGGCGAGAAGCGATCCAAAAATCAACGCCAAAATAAGAGCTGGAATAGCCAGCAGGCATCCGCCGATCAGCCCTCCTGTCCAACCCAAACCTCTTCCGAACGCGACTTCCATCAATCGGGCGCTCAGCCAGAAAACGCGTCCCGGCGCGAGGACGAGCGCAACTCCCTGCGAGTGCCATCGGCCCCAGGGCGTTTCGACATCGTTAAAGAATGTATCGCCTGCAAGCGCGATGATGAGGATAAGCAGGACAAATGTATTGGTGACACCCGTTTCAATCGCCGCGGCGACTGCGGCTCCGGCCAGCAGCGCCAGGAGCAGGCGGGTCGTTCGCCTTCCACCCGGAGATTCCCGATTGCCCAAGATGATTCCGGCCAGCGCGCAGAAAAAGACGGCAAGCGAAAATCCCGGTTGGGCGTCGGCACTCCAAAAGCATAAATCGAAGATCGCCACGGCAAGCGCCAATCCCAGCAGCAAACGCGGAAGGCGAACGGGAGGTTCCGCGTTGATTATCGCTGCCGGAGCGGGCAGAGCGGATGCACCGGAAAATGAGGGAGAATTTGTCTCATTCATTGGGCCACGCCTTCCAGCATGCCACGATCCTGGGCGGCGGCAAACTGATTCAGGCGGTCCCGGACGGCGCGGACGACGGGTTCGAGGTTGGTGGCGCCGACGACGATGCCGACTTCCTCGACGCCCGAAAACCAGCGCGGTTGCAGTTCGGACGCGGTCTCGACGCGGTAGGCCGCTCGGCCCTTGAACTCGGCAATGCGCGCCAGTTCCCGCAGATGATCGCTGGCGCGGCTGCCGATCATCACGACGATTTGCACCTGCGGAAGCAGGTCCGAGAGAAGTCCCTGGTGGATATGCATAGGATGATTTTTTATTGCTTTGTACTACAAAGTATATCGTTAAAAAAAGGAGCTTTATTTCTAGGATTTTGCGCTGCGGACCATTTCCTCCAAACCGCGCAGATAGTTCTGAAAGGCCTTTCGCCCGCGCGCGGTCAGTTCGTAACGGGTCTGGGGGCGGATCAAGATTTCCTTCCGGTAGGCGACATAACCGGCCTGGTGCAGCGCGCGCAGATGGGTGACGAGGTTGCCGTCGCTCATCTTGAGTTCGGCCTTGAGGTCCTGGAACGGCCAGTTGGGGCGAGCGGCGAGCAGGGTCATGATGGCAAGCCTTCCCTTTTCATGGATCAGTTTATCGAGCCGGTCGAAGTCAAACATTCTTATTCCAATTCGCGTTCATGGTGAACTTAAGTCGCGCAGGATTTTTTTCTGCTGGCAAGGCGCGAGGAGGGAGCATACCCGTAGCGGTCTGTAACCGACGAGCAACGCCGCCAGCGGGAAAAAGGACAAGCGAATTAGGCTCATCTTGAACGCGATTTGGAATCAATTCCCGTGGTTGATGGAACCGACTCGTCCCGGTCCTCCCCCAGGGCCCAAACCGCCGCGGCATAGGCCAGATGAAACCCGCCGAAAGTGGCCGCCATGATGCCGGAAACCACCAGCGCGGAAGGTTCGACGTGCGGGTTCGGCATAAAGAGGTGCTTCCAGGTGACCAGCAGACCGCAGCCGGTGACAAAGAAGGTCATGCCCAAAAGAACGAGCGAGCGCGGCGCGAAGTGTTGCGTCGCCAGCAGGCCGATGCCGTAAAGCGTGATCCAGAGCAGGGCCAACTGAATGGGCCGATGCATCAACAGCGGCGTCAGCACGGCGGCGGAGATAAAGGCGGGCGCGACGCTCATCAGGGCGCACTTCATGCCGGAGGAAAAAAAGGATTCGCCGCGCCGGGCGGCGCCGCGCGATAGAAAAATCACATTCGTGAAACAGGTCAGGGCCAGGATCACGAGCCAGACGATGAGAAACTCGTTGGGCGAAAGCGGATGATGGCGATGATGCTTGGCATAATAGGCGGTGGCAAAACCACCCAGGCTGAGGAGACCGCCGACGAGGGCGGTGGGTGCCGAGATCGAGCGGTAGATGGTGGCGCGCTCCATCAGGGAACGGATGACGCGGAGTTGGCTGCTGGCGGAATCGGAATCGGTCATTAAGAGCTTTGTACTGCAAAGCTATGAAATAGGCAATGCCTTTTTTATGGGACTGATACGACCCATAGGTCTTATAAGTCCCATTCTCTTAATCTTGTTTATCCGGTTTCAAATTCTAAGCTGGGGGCGTGCTCGTCGAAATTCAAATCCAGTGCCCGCATTGCGGAGAGGTCATCACTTCGACGGCCGATACTTCGCAGGGCGATTACTCCACCATCGAGGACTGCGAGGTCTGCTGCGCGCCGATGACCATCGAGGTCATTTGCGAGCCGGGCCGGGTGGAGGAGGTCCGTGTGAGCCTGGCTTGACGCGCATGAAAAAACCCACGCCAGAATTTCTCTTGATCGATGCCGGCAATACGCGGCTCAAGTGGGCCACCGCCAGTTCTCGCGGCCCGGTTCGCGTTGCGGGTGAAATCGCCACGAAGGACGCGACATCCGTGTGGATCGGCGCCCTGGCGCGAAAATATCCGAAGCACGAACTCGTCCTCGCCTCCGTCGTGCCGAAGCTGGTCCCCGCGTTTCACCGCGCCTTTTCGGGACGGCTGGTCGAAATGAGCGCAACTTTGCCTGAACTCGGCCTTCGCTTTCATTATCCCAAACCGGCGGAAATCGGCGCGGACCGCCTGGCCGCCGCCGTGGCCGCGCACGAGGCGGGAAGCTGGCCGGTGATCATCGTCGCCTGCGGCACGGCAACCGCCTTCACCATGCTCGACGCGAAGGGACGGTTCTGCGGCGGGGCCATCGCGCCCGGCTTGCAGACGCAACTGGCCGCGCTTCTTGGAGCGACGGCGCAACTGCCCGCGACAACGTTTCAACCACCCCGCTCCGCTTTGGCCAAGTCGACGCGGGAGGCCATTCGCGCCGGGGTCATGCTCAACTTTCAGGGCGGGGCGAAGGAAATCATTCATCAACTCACCCAAGCGCTGTCGGGGCGCAAGAAGCCCCGGATCATCCTCACCGGCGGCAACGCGCATCACCTCGCGAAAAATCTGGATGTGCCCTTTACACTGCGCCCTTTACTCATCTTTGAAGGTCTGCTCATTATAGGATTCCGCACTTTGGGCCCACGATGAACCCGACTTCCGAAAATCGCATCGACCGTAAATTCCGCGAGTTGAAAGCGCGCGGGCAAAAAGCCTTTGTCGCCTATATCACGGCGGGTGACCCCACGCCGGAAACGACGCCCGGTCTGGTCTGGGCGCTGGAGCGCGCCGGGGCGGACATCGTCGAGTTGGGCGTTCCTTTTTCCGATCCCCTCGCCGACGGCGTGGTCAACCAGCTTTCGGCCCAGCGCGCGCTCGAGGCGGGCACGACCACGCCGCGCGTCCTTGAAATTCTCCAGGCGGTGCGGAAGCAATCGCAAATCCCGATCGTCCTCTACACCTATTTCAACCTCGTCTACGCCTTCGGCATCGAACGCTTCTGCCTGCAGGCCCACCAGGCGGGCGCGGACGGCCTGCTGGTGCTCGACCTGCCGCCGGAGGAATCGCAGGGCAACGACGTGGGTTCACGACTCGGCGACGGCAGCCTGCGCCGCATCTGCCTGGTCGCGCCGACCAGTCCCGCCGAACGCATCGCGAAAATCGTCCAAAAGGCGAGCGGGTTCGTCTATTACGTCTCGCGCGAAGGCGTCACCGGGATGCAGGAGCATGTCGCAGCCGGCGTGGGCGGCCGGATCGACCTCCTGCGCAAGCACACGGCGCTGCCGATCTGCATCGGCTTCGGCATCTCCACGCCGGAGCAGGCGCGCACCGTGGCGCATCAGGCGGACGGCGCGGTGGTCGGCAGCGTCCTCGTCAATCGCATCGCCGAGTGGGGCCGCGAGCAGGACCTGCCGCAAAAGCTGGAAGCTTTCGCCCGTCCCCTCGCCCAGGCGATCCACTCGTGAGGGGAACGTAGAGCTTAGACTTCTACGTTCTTAGTTCTACGCTCTGTTCCCGGCTTGTCTCTGGCATAAAAACCGCTATGATGGAAAGGTATGCTTCTTGGCCGAGTCGCGTCTTTAGTGCTGGCACTGGCTTTTGCCTTTTCACTATCCGCGTTATCCGCCGGTGCGGCCCCGGCGTCCGTCCCGCCAAGGAGCGCGGGCAAGGACGCGGCGGCGTATAACGACTCCGGCTCCGACAAATACGCCAAGGGCGATCTCGACGGAGCCATTTCCGATTACAGCCAGGCCATTCGGCTTAATCCCAAGGTGGCCAAGGCCTATTACAATCGCGGGCTGGCCCGGTACGATAAAGGGAGCCTCGACGAAGCCATCGCCGACTACGATCAGGCCATCAAGCTCAATCCCAAGTACGAGGACGCCTACGTCAATCGCGCCCTGGCCAGGGACGACAACAACGATCACGACGGCGCGATCGCCGACGAAAACGAGGCGCTCAAGCTCGATCCGCGCGACGCCTTCGCCTACAACAACCGGGGCTGGGCCCACTATCGCAAGGGCGATCTCGACGCCGCCATCGAAGACTATAATCTGGCCATCAAACTCGATCCCAAATTGTCGCAGCCCTACAATGACCGTGGAGTCGCCGAGCGGGAGAAGGGCGACGTCGCGCAGGCCCTCGCCGATTATACCCGCGCCATCGCGTTGAATCCCCAGAACGATCAGGCCTATTATAATCGCGCCATCGCGCGCGACGACAAGGGCGACACCGACGGGGCCCTCGCCGACGACGATCAAGCGATCCGGATCGACGCGAAATATACGGATGCCTATGTCAGCCGGGCCGAGGTCAAGGCCGAACGGGAGGACTGGGACGGAGCCATTGCCGATTACAACCGGGCCCTCGATATCGATCCCAAAGATTCCGCCGCTTGCAACGAACGCGGCCTGGCCTGGTATCACAAGGGCAATGAGAGCGCCGCTTTGGCCGATTACAATCAGGCCCTTCAGATCGATCCCAAAAACACCGATGCCTACAACAACCGAGGCAACATCGAAAAGGTCATGGGCCATTGGAACGCGGCGATGAGCGACTATAACCAGGCTCTCCTCATCGATGCGAAGTGCGACGGCGCCTATAATGATCGCGGCACGGTGAAGCAGGCCCAGGGCGATCTGGCCGGGGCCGCCGCCGATTATGCCCAGGCCCTGCAACTCAACGCCAAAAACGCCGAGGCGCTGAGCAACCTTTCCTCCATCCACAGCGCCCAGGGGGACTGGGCGGGCGCCATCTCCTGCGCCAATCGGGCCATCCAGATCGACGGGAACTTTTCCCAGGCCTACAACAATCGCGGCGTCGCCAAATATCATCAACACGACGTGGCCGGAGCTTTGGCCGATTACGACCGCGCGCTGCAAATCGATCCGAACGACGAGCACGCCTACAACAATCGGGGGCTCGCCCTGCAAGCCAGCGGCGACCTCGATGGCGCGCTCGCGGATTTCAACCTGGCCATCCAGATCGATCCGCAATTCTCGCAGGCGCAACGCAATCGCGCCTGGGCCAAGTGGCGCGCGGGCGACGTGCTGGGCGCGGTGGCTGATTTATTTTGAATTATCTTCGAATTTGGGTGGCCCGGACAACTTGTTGTCCGGGTGCGTGAAGCGCGGCATCGCGAGCGCACAGGAGGTCGCCTGGACGTTCGCAAATCAACGGGCTACCTCCTGTGGCCTTCGGCCACCCGGACAAGCGAGTTGTCCGGGCCACCAACGATACTACACCGTCGCAGGGCCTGCGCCGGCTACCTCAGCGCCGCCCAGACGCGGTGTACGTCGTCGTGGTCGTCGAGATGCTGCAGAAATTCGCCCACTTCCGCGCGCTGCTCCGCCGTCAACTCGGGAAAGTTCTTCGGGATGTAGCCCATTTCGCTGGTGATCACGGTCCAGCCGTTTTGCGAAAGCCACTGCGACACGGCGTGGAGCGCGGCGCGGTCGGTGATAAAGCGGGCGCCGGCGGCGCCCTCCGGGATGTCGTCGTTTTGTCCGTGGCCCAACGGCTCGACTTCGTTGGCCCCGGCCTCGATCGCGGCGGCCTCGATGTCGGCCCCCGCGTCGGGATGATGCGCCTCGACCAACCCGACGTGATCGAAGAGAAATTTATTGCTCCCCGCGGCGCCCAGTTGGCCCTTCTTGAAGAGGACCCGGATTTCCGGGGCCGTGCGGTTATGATTGTCGGTGAGCACCTCCACGATGACCGGGACCTTGTGCGGAGCGTAGCCCTCGAAGGCGAGATGCTCGAAAGTCATCTTCTCGCCGCCGATGCCCGCGCCTTTGTTGATCGCGCGCGTGATGGCGTCGCGGGAAACACTTTCCTTGCGCGCTTTTTCACAGGCGGCGAAAAGCCGGGCGTTGGCGGAGGGGTCCGCCCCGCCGTGCTTGGCCGCGACCATGATTTCCTTCAGATATTTTCCGGTCGCCTGCGATTTTCTCAGCGAAGCAACCTCCCGTTTAGCGAGCAACCATTGACGTCCCATGGCTGAGATTAGAGCCTGTCTCCAAAATAGAGCAAGACTCCTGCGGAGGACTTATGCTTGCACCTTGCGGTGAACATGGCAGAGTAGCTGCCCCATCCTTCCCACCCACAGGGAGGATCGCGAAAGTCGGTTTATTCGGGCTGTGGCTCAGCTTGGTAGAGCGCGCCGTTCGGGTCGGCGAGGTCCAGGGTTCAAATCCCTGCAGCCCGATTGTTGACTTCGGCCAGCCGGGCTTTCAACCAACCGGGGCGATTGGTGATGAGGCCGTCAACTCCCAGACCAATCAGCTTTTTCGCCTCGCTGACCCGGTCAACGGTCCAAATATTAAGCTTCAAGCCGTTGGAATGGATCTTTTGAACGGCGGACGCATCCACCAGGGCGGTGTCATTGGCGCCTATCCCGTCCAATCCGGCTTCCTTGGTCTTCCCTATCGCTTCGTCAATGGAGGGTGACCATGCTCCCGTCAGCGGATTTTGCCGGGGCGCGACAAGAAGATACACAGGAATCCGCGGAAGCGCTTTCCTGGCTTCGACGCAGGCGGGATGGCTGAAACTGTGAATCCGCAAGCGCTTCTCTTTGCCTGAGGCGCGAACAACACGCACCAATTCGGGAATGACCTCCGGTCCGGTCTTGATCTCAATGAGAAGCCGCTTGTCAAACGGCATCACGGCGATCGCCTCTTCGAGAGACGGCGGTTTCTCTCCCTTCCACCGAACCCCTTTGAAGGCGCCCGCGTCGAGTTGCTGGAGCTCGCTTAGCGGATGCTCCGCAACCTTGAAATCGGCGCCTGTCGTGCGCTTGGTGGAATCATCGTGAATGACCAACAACCTGCCGTCCAAGGTTGGTTGGATATCCAACTCGCATGTCGTGGTTTCCCGCCAACCCAGTTTAAATGAGGCGAGCGTATTTTCCGGAGCAAGGCAACTGCTCCCGCGATGCGCGATAACCTCCACGCGCCGGCCTCGCGCCATCATTGGGGATTGTTCCTGCGGTGCCATTTTCTCATAAAACAAACTGGAGGGGAGGAACCCTGGGTGGCGTTTTAAACCCCTTGGAGGGTGTCTAAAAAGCAGGCGCAGGTCACGCCGAAAGCAATTTCGCCTTGGCGCCGGGAGCCGAGCGAGGTTCCCGATGATCGACTCGATCGCAACGAGTTTCGCGTTGTGGCGGTGTGTTCGCCCCAGCCTGGAGGATGGTTGCCCCTTTTGAAATTCAACAGGCTGTTGCCGCGCTTCCCTTGGGGAAATCGGCGGCGCGAGTCGTCTGCAAGGGATTTGAGAGAATGGAACTTCTCAAATCTCTGAGCCAACGTGAGAACTAGTGGCTGCCTGCCGCGTATGTGAGCTGACTGGTGATGGTCGAGTAGACGCTCCTAACCTGGCCCCCCAGGGCGATCAGGACGGAGATGGCGACCACGGAAATGAAAGCGAGAATCAAGGCGTACTCCACGAGGGTCTGGCCCTTCTTGCTTTTCATACGGCGCAGCGCAATTTTGGCGCTAGTAATAACTTTGTTAATCATTGTTTTTCACCTCCTTTCGGTCACAAATCTTTAAAATTGAATCGCAGCCAGCGCCGCCGTCCGCCGCGAGGCGGTTATCACTTTCCATGCAGCGGAAATGCAAACAGCGAAATATACTTAACGATTTTTCACAGTAATAATGGAGCCCGGATTAAGGACGGTATCGCAGCTGATCTCCGCCCCATCACCGAACGGCACATTTTGACCGCCATAACCATCACGGTCAAAGACGAACATTAAAAAAATCTCCTGCTTTTGGCAAGACGCACATGAGGTAGTTTCCCGACTGATCTCGCTCCTGCCGCCAGAGAAAGCAGGGATCCTTCCAGAGGAGAGGAGAGGCGAGGGTCGGAATCGCCTATAATGAAACTATTTCCCGAGGGTAATAACGACATATCGGAGGGAGTCAAGTCTTACCCGTGTCAATCAATCCCCTACCCGTTAATGGTGCTGGGGGGGGGTACTGCCGTGCGCAGCACTTCGCGCCTTAGCCCGCTGTCCTCCCTCTGACCGGGTGGTGACTCGCTGTTTGAGTTGTTGTCCGGCCTATTTGTAATGAGCGCTGAAGCAGATAGGTGCTATGGTTTTTTAGGGGAGGTTCACCAATCCATCCATTATGAAAACACGACATCAAGCAAAAAATTCTTCCTGCCAGATTGAAGCTAAAAACCTGACTTTGGGGGATTCCGGAAAGAGCAAGTCTGCTCATCAACCGAATCCAATTATTGTGTCCGATGACCGGCTCGGTTCGGATGAGCCTCTCGACGAAGCCAATGCGTCTGAGGGCGAAGCCCCTGGCCCCGCAGCCGGGGCGGAAGAAGTTCTAACTTCAGACCACCGCGTCCGCAAGATTGAGCCTGGCGACGAGCACAATAACGAGAATTTGATTGAAGAAGGCCTTCAGGGCTACATGCGCGGCTCACTCACGAAACCTCGCAAGACCACCTGAAGCAAGTTCACTCTTCACTGTTCCGCACGAAACAAATCCAGAACTTGATCTATTATGAACAAACCTACTGTTTCCCAAAAAGCGCTCAGCCGATTGCAGCGAAAGGCCAAGGAAGCGACCCCAAGTCCAAAGCCTCAAAAGCGTGATAACATTTTTTCTCAATCCCGTGACACGCGGGAGGATCGTGAAACACGCCAAATGAAGACAACCCATAAATCACAAACGTTTCCGCGCGCGCTATAATTATTACTTATGATCTGATGCAACGCTGACAAGTCGGGACGAGTCCTGACGATGAGTTACAGTCAGCACGGCGGAGTTGAGGACATGAAGCCTTGTTTGGGAACTGTCTTACCGGCAAATCCATTTCGCCCGAGCTTAGGGCTCGAATTCCAAGCCGCAAAAAGCACAGCATGCATCCTCCGTAAGGGTCGCCATGCAACGGTGCGGCACTTTGTATCGCGACGGGGAGTCAATGGCCGTCAAACGGTTGCGGGCATGGAAAAGGGACTCAAAGTCGCTCTTCCGCGAGGCCTTCATCGACTGAACATAGGGGGCATCCGTGATAGGGGCGATGAGGTTGATCATAATCTGAAATTTCCTTTGTCTTTATACCAATCATTCCCTGTACCATGCCGTAGCGAAAATCATCCCCGCATGAAGACCAACGCCTCGCCTTTGGTCTGCAATCAATTCAAATACTCGCCGTTTCGAGAGGTAAAACAGGGAGTCCATCAAACAACAGCATCGATTGATCGGCAGAAATGAAAAAGTCGGCTTAGCCGATTCTTGCTGAGACATTTTCATTTATATGGGCACTTTGTGCCCCATCAAGCACCACATAATAGGCAATTGTTGACCATCTCAATCTGGAGTTTCCAGCAGCCTTCCGGACGGCAAAGGCCCCCACCCCTGAGCCATCCTGAGAGCAAGGCAGCCCCGTTGCCATCAGGGATGAATCCGACTTCTTGAATTTCGCGGTCAACAGAGCCTTGAAGAATTGAGCGAAGTTTCGAACTCTCCCTCTCAAGCTGTGCAAGGTCGCTCAATTCTGTTTCGACTGTCAGGGAATAGGCTCCCTCCTCGCGCCTTGCCAGGCGCTTCAAGGAAATGCAACGAAACCCATGGCTACTTTTGCAATGAGTTCTAATGAGGATTCCCCTGGAGATTAGCCCCCCAGCCATGAGAATCATCGTGGGATGGACTCGGTTCCAGAGCGGGCGTCGAGTCATCAGAACTCTCGTTTGCTGTCGCGCAACCCACTTGCACGATTACAACCGCAAAAAGAAAGAGCAATTTAAGAAGTTTGAAGTCCACATCCAAATCAAGGAAACAGGCGCCCGAGTGCAAGCGGTCGCCCCGTCACATTTTTATGAACCTACACACACCCAGCACAAAGGCGACAACAGAAGCCACAAAAAGGATGGCAAAGCTGACGAGGAAAATGTCTTCACATGCCGTCGATATGACGGTGATCATCGAAGGAAATCGGGCTAAAAATTTATGATAGCTTCGGATCAAGTTGGCGGAAGGCGGCGGAAGCCCGTCTACAGTATCAAAATATTTTCGGAAAATGGAAATTCCGGTCTGCTCGATCCTGTAGTTGTTGCTCCCGACGCTGAAGTTCACATTTTTCGCCTTGAAGATCGATCTCGCCTGCTCCGGCGATAGATTGAAGGAAACACTCCTGACGGATTGTCCGGCGCCGGATGAGGGGTCGCCATCATCGCTCACGATTTCGCTAACGGGTATGTACGCTCCATCCACTAAAAATTGAATCTTGCGATTGCCGGCAAGGTTCTTGATGTCGCTTGCGGAAAGAAAAGTCGCTTCAACTTCATCCGGCGCTTCGGGCTTGTGACCATCGGTCGTAATCCTCAAGGTGAGTGTGCCTTGGCTCGGTGCGTTGGACGCCGTCGGTGCGGCTTCCGGCAATACAGGCAATACGTTGACTGCAGGACTATCCAGATAGCAAACATCCAGACCTTCATTATAGCTAAATTTCGCTCCGGGATAGGGCTCTTCGGTTTCAACATGAGCGGGCGGGACGAGCGGATTTACGGGTGGTTGGACGGGTTGAGGATTGGCGCCTGGCTGGGCGGCGGGTTGAGGATTGGCGCCCGGTTGCGCGGCGGGTTGAAGATTGGCGCCCGGCTGAGTGTTTGCCTGGGCTGCCGCATCTGCCTGTGCCTGTGCCTCTTCAGCAGCTTTCCTCTTGGCCTCCATGGTGGCGGGATCCAGTCCAAACCGCTTTTGGAGATCTGGAGATAGCTCGTAGTAGGGAATCTTGCCTACCCCGCCTGTGAAGGTGATCCTAACGCCATCATCCTCTTGAGCAATGACGGTAACATTCTTGTACGTCTTGCCATCCGCGGTGGTCCAGTCCTCCGCTGAGACGGGCAAGACAGTCGCCAGCACGACCAAAAGAGCCGGTAGCCAGCGCATAAATCCATAATGGAACAGGAACCCGCCTGAGCAAGAAAATATCCTCCCGGATGCTCCCATCGTGCAAGCGATCAGGCGCCGCTTTGCCCCGGTCTTCCGTGTCGAGGCTGATTTGCGTCCTCATACCAAAAAATCTTGCCGCGCCGGTACAAACCACGCATCTTAAGGGGCAATGGCCTCGCTGACTTCTCATATGTTTTTGCAGGCTTTTTCAGTCTGCTTCTTACTGGAGCAAAAAACGTAGCGACTTGAAGATCAATTCGGAGCAATGCGAGGCTCTTTACTCTGAAAAGCGCGGTTAGCTTAGCGGTAGAGCGTCCGCTTCACACGCGGAAGGTCACAGGTTCGAACCCTGTACCGCGCACCATTTGCAAGTTTTGGACTGGTCTTGACTAGGCCGACTTTTTGTTGTCTATCCTGCTGATTGATAGGTACTTCAAGAGGCTCAATTCCCATGCTTTTCATGTCAGTGGCGGACACGTCTTGACCTGCCCGGAACAAATCTTGTGAGTCTATTTGTGAGTCTGCCGCCGTTTTCCCGATCAAGGAAGGCAGCTTGAGCACCGCATCGGTGTAGGTTTTCGCGGTCAGCCGCATGTCGCTGTGGCGCATGATTTCCATTGCCACGCGCGGGGCGGTGCCTGCGCGGGCCAAGTTGGTGGCCAGCGTGTGCCGCAAGGAATGGAAGTCGGCCCGGTGTCCCTTGGCGTTCATAAATTCGATGCCTGCCGCCGTCAGGTCGGCTTTGAATCGCTTCATGGTCGGCATTACCCCGGCAAAGATTTTCGATTCGCCGGCAGACAGCTTGGCAACGTGCGAACGCAATTCGCTGACAAGGTCAGAATGCAGAGCAATCACAGCTTGCTGATGGTTCTTGGTGGTCGAGGCGCGAACATTGATGAAAGGCTTCTCGCCCTCCAAATGAAGGTCTCTCCGCTCCAAAGCGGTCATTTCACTGCGGCGCAGGCCGGTGTAAACAGCGGTCAGATAAACGACCTTCCGAGTCCCAGCAATGCCAAGAAGACGCTGCATCTCGTCATCGGTGAAGGCGCGGCGGGGCCGTACCTGCCTGCCGTTCGCCTGAACCTTCTGAACGTGCTGGAGGGGATTGCGGGCAATGCGCTCGTGTTTTTCCATCCAGTTCAAAAGCGATGAAATCGAACCGAGGTATTCGTTGAGGGTCTTGGGAGAAAGGGTCTGCCTGGCTCGCCATGTCTGAAACGAATCGGCTGTAATGTCACGCAAGACAGTCCAGCCACAATCCCGAAACAACCTCCGCACTCGGTTCTTGAGTTCGTAAACATACTGGCCGTCCCGGTTCAATGCGGACAGATCGGCCACGTATTCTTTCAAATGGTGCTCAAGCGGCGATTGTGCGGCATTGCGGAGAGCTTCGGGTGGGAGCATCCCGGCGGATTCAAGCTGCCGGTTTTTAACCATCTCTTCTAAACGTTGCTGGGCCAATCGCCTCACGGCTCTCGATCTCCTGGTTGCCAATCCCCGGACGGATTTGTCCGTGCAACTGCGCTTGCCGGCGTATCGCGAAATCATGGCCGAGGTCAGGCGCACCCATGCCGAGGTGAATCGTCGCACGGAACAGGCGCGCCAGATGGTCATGCGCCATGAACTGGAGCGTGAGCGAATAGAAAGGGCCGAGCGTATTGCCACACCCCGGCAATCGGTTGCTCCTGCCGAGCGTCCACGCCTCAATTTTGAACCCGTCCAGTCCCGCCGAATCGGGATTGGAATCTAACCATAAACCAGAAAGGAATACCCATGCCAGAACTCAAAACCAAAGACCCGAACCGTACTTTTGATTTAAAGCCTACCTGCTTCGGGAATGACGCGGGATCGACTGGATTAAGCTTCGTATTGAAAGGAGGGATAAGGATGTTCGCGCCTTATTCTTTCCTGATGCGGATTGAAATGAAGAGCGAAAACGAAATTTGGTTTCACTACACCTACGGCCTTGTGCGCGTCATTGGCCGCAAGCTCGGATTAATCTACACACTGTCAATATCCCATGTCCTTGGAGGTGTTCGGCCCACCGACCCTGATGATCCTTGCCGCGATGAAATTGAAGTCACCCAAATTGTCTTTGAAGATGCCAAGGATACTATCGGCAACGGCCTCTAGCATCCTTTCAATAGGTCATTCCATTCACACAAAAAAGCCTGACGGATAATCCCCCATGCAACAGAGCGTCAGCGACGAGGAAGCCGGAACTGCTTACTCGGCGCCAAGCTGCCAGTGGCCTGCAATTTATGTGTCGGCCTGTCAGGGAGCGACACATGAATTGTGGCGGGGGGAGATAAACGGCGGATAAGCCTTTATAAGTTCTGGTTTTCAATTCCGGCTTGCCTTTGCCGTCATGTTGAGTAATTATACTCACTACATTGAGTAATCCGTATGATACGGCAAGCCATCCATGACGAGTTGTTGAACCGGCTTAAGGAAAAGCGCCGGTTCTTGCAGGTGTTGGCCGGTCCCCGGCAAGTCGGCAAGACGACGCTCGTCCGGCAGGTCATGGAGGCGGCAAAAATACCCGCCCACTACGCTTCCGCCGACGAACCGACATTGCGCGACCGCACCTGGCTTGAACAACAATGGGACATGGCCCGGCTCAAAGCCGGAGAGGGCAAAAGCGGCGCGTTGTTGGTATTGGACGAGATTCAGAAAATCCCGGACTGGTCAAGCGTGGTCAAACTGCTGTGGGACGCAGACACTCATTCCGGCGTTCACCTGAAAGTGGTTTTGCTCGGTTCCGCTCCCTTGCTCATCCAGAGCGGCTTGACCGAGAGCTTGGCTGGCCGTTTTGAAGTAATCGCCGTGCCTCACTGGTCGTTTCCCGAAATGCGCGAAGCCTTCGGCTGGAATCTGGAACAATACATTTTCTACGGCGCATATCCCGGCGCCGCCGAATTAATCGACTCCCCAGAACGCTGGCGGCGGTATATTCAGGATTCGCTGATTGAGACGACGATTTCACGGGACATCCTGCTCTTGACGCGCGTGGACAAACCGGCGCTGCTGCGCCGCTTGTTCCATCTCGGTTGCGCCTATTCCGGTCAAATACTCTCGTACCAGAAGATGATCGGCCAGCTTACGGACGCCGGAAATACCGTGACACTCGCGCATTATCTGGAACTGCTGCAAGGCGCGGGCATGTTGGCCGGTCTGGCCAAGTATTCCCACGGCCAGGTGCGCCAGCGTGGTTCCAGCCCCAAGCTGCAAGTATTGAACACCGCCTTGATGAGCGCGCAGGATCAGCGTTCCATCACGGAGGCCCGACAGGACGGCAATTATTGGGGGCGAATCGTTGAATCCTGCATCGGCGCGCACTTGTTTAATTCCAGCTTGGGCACCGACATCAGCGTCACCTACTGGCGCGAGCGCAACCATGAAGTCGATTTTGTTTTACAGAAGGGCAAGGCGGTCGTGGCGATTGAAGTAAAAAGCGGCGGCCGACGCGAATCGCTCCCCGGCATGGAAGCCTTTGCCCGGCAATTCAAACCCAAACGCCAATTGCTCGTGGGCGGTCAGGGCATTTCCTTGGAAGAATTTCTGTCCCAACCGGCGGCTTATTGGCTGCTTTGAAGCACCACGTTGTCGCATAGCACAATGACTATCATTTGCTTGCTCTCTTCTTAACGAGGGGCATCAGCTATTGAAAAAGTGATTTCGTTTGACTTACCAGCGGCCTGGCCGGGCAAATGAAAAAGCGCCTGCACACGATAGGTACCAGGACGACTCATATCGAAGAAATCACTCAGGTCGATGTCTAATACGGTGAAGTCTTGGGAAGGACTCAGAGTGGGGCCGGGAGTGTCGCTTGACTCTATTTGCACTTCTTTCCGTAAAGGGACGTCCTGCCACGAGCCGTAGTCGAACGGTGGCTCCGAAAAGCGCCACACCTTGGGTGGAAGTTTTTCCGAATACGATAAGGATAGGCTCATTCCCTGCGGCAAGGCCTTCTTCGCGCCAGGCGGAAGCATCAAGACCGCTGGTACGACCTGATCGAGGCCGCTACCGTTCGAAATCTTGACCTTCACCGGCAACGGTGAATCCAGTTGGGCAAAGTCATGGGTCGCAAATGAAAAATTGCGCTGATCCCGCACATAATCCTGAGGGCCTTCGATTGTTCCGCTGATTTCTTTCGTGACGTTTCCATCCGCTCCCTGATAGGAAAACTTGATCTCTGCGGGGGGCACTTTTTCCAATTGATAGCGTCCCACAAAGCCGTAGTACCGCTCCCATTTGCCGTCCACGAGAACCTCTTCCGCCTGCCACACCCGCCCTTCCGTTACATAAACAATAAGGCTTTTACTGGTACCGTCAGCGGTGGTCTCGCTGGCCTCGGAGGGATCTGTTTTGCGGTCGGGACGCCAGGCTTCGATGGGAAAATCGGGCAGATGGCAAGTTCGTGTGGTGCCTGAAAGTGAAAAGATGGCGTGTCCTTGCTTCACGTCGTCCGGCGTGGCGGGATGGTCAAGCCGAGGAAAATGAATGTGGGTCTGATTCTTGGAATCGTTCGCGTATACGGAGTCATCGTACGGGTCGTCAGAATGGGATTGAAAGGCATCGCCATACTGCACGAGAACCGCTTTGCAAGCCGCCACTGCCGCATCGCGTTGCGGTTGCGGCCAATAAAGCCCGATCCGGGGAAAGCCGTCCAATCGGGAAAGTTCATAGGCAAACCAATCACAGGTCCTAAAAGAGATGCTGGAGCCGGCTGGAGGGGCAAGAGGATCGCCTTTGCAGGACGCAACCGTGAAGTTTTGGTGGACGTCGTCTGTGAGCATGCAGCCCACATTGCCGTTGTCGTTGATCTGGATCGTTCCATCAATGGACGGGTCGTCCAGACGCCGAAGCACTTCTTGCCTAAAAGCCGCCAGTCCAATCAGGGGCGTGGTCACAAGATCGGCCAAGGTCGAAGATTCATTCAAAGGCTTGACGCGATTCAAAGGAATCCAGGGAGAATTTTTACTATCGAATAGCTTTTCAGCCGCTTGCCGAATGACCGGATCATTCGGGTAATGCCACATGATCTGAAACGGATTTGTCAGATCAAAATTGCACCACTCAGTGGGATTAATCGCCACCAGCCAGTCCGCATTATCCTGGAGGACGCGAGGGTCACCCAATGCGAGCCGTTTCCGGTAGATCATCGCCTCGGTTTGAAGCGTCGAGACGAATGCGCCCTGCTCGTGAGGAAAGCGTGTATGGAACGCTTGAGCCATTTCCCGAAGATCGTCCAGATGCGCTTTCCCGTCCCAATCCGCCAGCGCCAGGATCAGCTTCCCGACGGGATCAAAGGAGATGTTCTTATCGGAGGCCGACTGGGCGATGACTTGCTTGAACCGCTTGATGATCAAGTCGCTCACGGAGGGATTGGTTTTAGCCCGGAGCGACTCTCCCTGCAAAACGACGGGTGTTTTTTGCGGGAAGCCTCCCCCGGAACTCCAGCCACCACCGAACATCGTGCCAGGCGTCGTGGTGACGTTGGTTGGCTGCACAATGTTATCGACGGCTAGGAACCACGCGCTGGCCCCTGCGTTGTCATCCTGAAGAGTGGCATACCAGCGATCAGACAGGGACATGCCCTTGTTCTTTTGCCAATAGTCGCGAATTTTTGCCGCGAGGGCCTTGCGATCATCCAGGCTCAAGTTGCGAGGGTCCTTCTCAGCAGAATCCGAGAGGGAGAAAGGTGTTTTCAGGATGCCAACGATGGCGACGAAGGCCGGTTCATAAACCGGGATGATAGGGCCCTCAAACCCCATGCCTTGCGTAAACTCCGAGCGGGTCAACCGCGTATCTTCTTCCAAGCATTCCAGCAAGGGCTCGACCGCCGGATCACCCTCCTCGATGAGCGCCTGCACGATGGGATCGGTGGAGACATCGGTCTGGCCCGGATTCATCATCTGCTGCGCAGAAACTAATTCGAGATCGCGGATGAGAGCCGCAATCCGTTGCGGGCCCTTGGCTGGCTGGCCCGATTCAAGAACGGGAGTATACGGTGCTTCCTGCGTACGCCCTTCCTCATCAGCGGCAAGTGCGGGCAACTGCCGAAGGTCTTCGACGTAGAGCTTATCGGGCGATGCCTTGGCTATTCCGCGCCGGGCGGCGGTTGCTTCGACCGTCTTCTGCAAGGGGAGCAGGGTTTGACAGATCGCCAAAGCCAGGCGGTCATCACCTCGCAGATGCGCGACAACTGCCCGGTAATACCATCTTCCGAGCCACTCGCCGGCCATCTCCGCATAGGGATCGCTGGTCTCCATGGCTCCTGCGCCTGCGTAACCCTTATGCCAAAGAGATTCCGCCAAATCTGCGCGACCCAGGCGCAGCAGGAAAGCAGCTTTAATCGGCAGGGAACACACCAAGGAAAGGCTTAACCGGTCATTCATCGGCCAGCCGTTGCCATTGCCTCGAAAGCGCGTTTCGATCATCGAAGATAAATCCTTTTGCAAGTCAACTGCCGCGCCGACGCTTGTCACCGGATAGAGCACCCCATTCCAGCCGATGGCATACCGCTGCTTTCCCTCTGCGGGCAACACCCATCCATGTTCCTTTGACGGGCCCCACGGGAGGGACATTTCGACTTCCCGGTACTCACACCCGCGAGGATCGGCCATGCCATCGTTGAACAGTTCCGTCGTCGCGCTGATGACCACCGGAGGCAGCTTGGTTGGCGGTGGGGTCCATGGCTTTGATTGTTCTGGCGGAATGGGCATTACCGACCCGCTCGACTTAATCCCCTCACCAGCGAGAACCGATAAAAAGAGCAGGGCTGTGCAGGCAATAAGAAGCAAGCGTATCATGGTGTCGCATCTGGAGGACGGTGAGATTGGGCCTCTGACGACATCGGCCAGTCGGTTCCATCGGGAAATTGCCAGGCGCGCGCTCGCCCAAACAACGCCGAAGTGATGGCCGGATCGCTGTACTTGAATTTTTTCCCGGAGCGCAGTTCCTCCGCATGATCTGCCAGGAATTTTTTCCAGGCATCCCGCAAGGCAAGCCGCTCGGCACGCGTCAGGTCGGTCCGGCCGCTGTTTCCCCCTGGTAATCCTTCGAGAACCGTTTGCAAGCCGTCCAAAGCCAATGGAAAAAGGTTCTCATCGGTCAGCCGGTCGGTCCATGTTTCCAGCAGGTCATAGCCGCCGCCCAGCGAAAGAGCCGAGTTGCCGGCCTCTCGCAATACCCATTCCTCATTTTCCGTGGCGACGATTTCGAGCAAAGGTTTGAGAAATTCCTTTCGTCCTGATTTTCCAGCGATGGTGCACGCGGTCATGCAGACGCCAAGGTCTTGGTCGGCCAAGCCACGATGGACAAACTTAACGCACGAGTCGGGGAGTGGCACTGGGATGGACTTCAACGCAGCCTCGCGGACGGGGTAGGTCCCGTTCGCGCCGTAAACATCGACCAGGTTGAGCCATTCGGCGGGACGTTCAGGCGTGTCCTTGGTCCAATTCGAAAAATAGGCGAGAAATTCTCCGTTGCCCGAAAGGTGGCCCTTGGGATCGTATCCGCGCGCATACAACATGGCCGAAGCCCGGAGCAGTTCAGGGATGGGGGCGGGAAAATCGAGAACATCATCCTTGGGATCACGACGAGGGTTAATCGCCGCAGGCATTTCCGCCGCGTGGTTCAGGGCGGAAAAGATGGCGGGGGCATCCTCCGTGGTCCCGACAGCCTGAATCATGAAAGCGCCCGAACTGACAGCATCATTCTCAGGGCGCATTAGGAATCTGTGGGCAAGCAAGCGGACCTTATCGGCGAACGCCGGATCCCACGACTGGGTGGCGAGTTGTTTTCGAGCGGCCGTGTCGTAAATATTGAATGGCCCGCGCGCGGGCAGTTTTCCAGAGAAATCGGGGTCCGGTAGGCGATCGTTCAGCAACTGGGCGGCCGGGAGACTTCGGGGTGCATCGGTCCCGTTGGCCAAATCGATCAAGGCCATCGTCGCTTCAGGGGAAGGAATATGGCCAACGCCCTCCAGCGCACGCAGGTCGCCGGATTTGGCGCGGCCCAAAAGCGGCTTCAAATAAACCGGGTAGCGAAGGCAGCGAAAATCGGCGAAGTCGCTCGATTTCTTTCCGAACGTGGCAGAGGAATCATTATCGGGAAGCTTTTCCATTTGCTCAACGATCTGTTCGGCTTCTTGCGCATTGGGCATGCGAAACGTAACACTTGTTTCCGCAACGGGAATTTTCAGAACGCCATCCTTCCAACCAAAATCGTGGGTGGCGCGGATGGTGTAGCTCCCCGGTTGATCAATCTGGCAATAGCGCATCATCGGTAAGGAGATCACCAGTTTCTCTCCCGGCATAAGTTTCTTTCCAAACCCCAAACCGCCGAAACAAGGGGGATTTGAATCGGGTTCGGGAGCGACGTGGCCTTGTGGGTCTCGGGCGGTGACCTTGAAGCGCAAAGAGCGATCAGCTCCGCGATAATCTCCGCCAAAGTCCGCAGTAAATGGTTCCTGCCCCGTGTTTTCGAGGATAAACTGCAAGAGGACGTTTTCACCGAGCACGTATTCGTTCCGGTCGAAGGCAATGGTGAGTTTCGCGCCAGGGGGCACGGGTTTATTTCCCCTTCCCATCCACATATCGGGCGGCGCTGATGCCGCGCCACTGTCTGCACGTGGCCCAAGTTCCAAGCACGCCAAGAAACATAAGCAGACGATAAAAAAAGATTTCATTGGGCAGTTCTCGGAGATGGGATTGAAGCGGGCTCGGAGGCCACGATGGTGAAGCTGGTTTCGGCGGGTTGTCCGACCAGGATGCCGGGTCTTTGGATGTCCGTCTGCAAACGGTAGGAGCCAGGCCGGGAAAGATCAAAGAAGTCGCGCAGGTCGATCTTGAAAAGCGTCCTTTCCGTGGTCGAGGCCAGGACCGTGACAGTCTTTGCGGTCCCTGCGGAAACGGGTCTGGGCGAAATCCCGGCCCGGCTGGGAATCTGCGTCCAAGGCCCAAATTCATTGGGTTGCGGAAACCCGTGATCGGGCTTCGGCTTGGGAGGCATTTTTTCCGAATAGAGCAGGCCCAACTTTACACCGGGTGGCAGTGTTTTCGTATTCGCCGCATCCTGAAAAAGATCTGCGGGAATCGTTTGGTCGAACCCGCTCCGGTTGCGAACTGCGAGAGTGGCCAGGACGGGCTGGCCTTGGGGACCCGAGCCTTGTAGACCGAAACGATAGGCGAAATCTCGCTCTCAAGTCCTTCGTGCGGATATCCGATACGTTTCTTTAATGTTTCCGTCATCTCCAGGAGAGCGTCATAGTGCGCTCGCCCGTCCCATTTCGCGAGAACCAGCGCCAGCTTCGTTTTCGCCTGAAGGTTTGTGTCGTAAACCTGATTCGTCGGTACGCTCAGATCCTGCATGCGTCGAAGTAGCAACTCCGAGACGCTTGGATTCGTCTTGGCTCGAAGCGATTCCCCGCGCATGGGAGGAATTACGCCCGGCTGGCGAGGCGAAAACGAGGTCCACGCGCCGAACATGCTGGATCGTTCTACCTCGACATCGGAGTCCTGAATAATATTTCCCGCCGCTTCCAGCCATTGCCCTGGCGTGGCCTTGTCATCGCTTAAGGTTTGGTACCATCGGTCCTGAAGTGGGTGGCCCTTGTATTTTTGCCAATAGGCCCGGATTTTTGCCGCGACTTCCTTGCGGCCTTCCAGCCCGTGGGCGGTGAGGCTGTCGCCGGTTGATCCGCTGCTGAAAAAATCCGTTTGGAGAATTCCGGCCAAAGCGACGTAAGCCGCTTCATGCACGCCGAGGATCGTTCTACTCGGAAAGAAATCCCGCCCGAAACGAACCGAACGGGTCAGCCGCGTATCATTTTCCAGGCAATCGAGAAGTGGTTCGACGGCGTCATCGCCGGATTTGATCAAGGCTTGAATAGTCGGATCTTCGGCCAAATTAATGCCACCGGGCTGGCCCTGTTGTCTTGCCGAAACGAGTTCCAGGTCCCGAATCAGACCGGCAACGGGCTCCCGGCCTTGCGGTGCGTTAGCCATTTGCAAAACAGGAGTATAAGGGGGCTCTTGGATTCGCCTTTGCTCATCGGCGATCAAATCCGGCAACGAATCAAGGTAAGCAAGGTTGGGTGAAGATGGCCGGGAATTGTTTTGGCTTCCGGGATTGGTCGGATTTCCCTTGGCCGTCAAAGCCATGCCGCCCTGCTGAATCGGAAGAAGCGCTTGAGCGCTGGCCAAAGCCAGATGGTCATCGCTCCGCATGTGGGCGCAGACCGCACGGTCAAAGAGCGCCCAGACCCAGTCGTCCGCAAGCTGAAGGTGAGGATCGTTCGCATTCGCTTGCAGCGTCACGCCGAACCACTGGGACCAGACCTTTTCCGCCAACTCCGTTTCGCCCACGCGCAGAAGCAGAGCAGCCTTGATCGGGCGCATGCTGTCGGTCGCTATATTCATTTCCTCCGGCACGACGTTCGTATTCCAGCGCAGGGGCCAGTCGGTGCGGTGATACTCCTTTCCCTGACGCTGGGCTTCATCCTCACGCTGCTTTTCGGATTGATCAAAGCGGGCGCGTGCCTCGTCGATTTGAGCCTGGTCCTTCTTGAGCATAGCCGATACATCCGCGTGCAAATCTGCTGCCGCGCCGACCGATACGAGGGGGTACACAATTCCGCTCCAACAAACGGCAAACCTCTGCTTGTCCTCGGACGGCAAGACCCACCCGTGGGTTTTCATCACATTGGAGAATCCCCAGCAACTACCCACAACGACCTCGACTTCCCGGTACTCACACCCACGCGGGTCGGCCAATCCCACTTTGAACAGGTCCGACATCGCACTTACAGCATCCGGAGGCAGCTTACTTTGCGGAGCAGACCACGGCTGGGATTGTTCAGGCGGAACAGGAATGCTCGTCCCTTCGAATTTGGGCGTATCCTGCGCGAAGCACGGCAGAAACGTTGTCATGATGAAGCCTAGCAGGGAGGGAAGTTTCATTTTGATCTCGATGGGCGACTTGGAGTAGTTGCCAGGGCTTTTAGGCGCTTCTCTTGATCTTCAGTAAAACGCCAACGATGACTCGCTAAAATGCGACTTGCGTCAATGGCGCAGTCCTTTCTATCCCGATCCTTTTCGAGGGCGGTGATCAAGGGATCGAGTGACGCGTCAACCGGCTTTACGACGCTCGCGTCACCCCATCGTTCGAGAACACCAATCGCGCTGGCCACTAGCCGAGACCCACGGCCGTAAACCGGATCGCAGGACCATCCGCGCCCTTGCTGATAAAGATCAAGCCGTCCGCCCCGATCAGCTTTCCCAGAGCAACAGCATCGCTGTCCGCCAGTTGCTGCAACTTGAGTTCGTCTCCCACCTTGGCAAGGTCATCTCGTTCTACCAGGGTGATATTCGGGCTGTTGGAAAGTTCGGTTATTAACAATGCCGCGAGAGCTTGGTTACCGCCTCGCGCAGATCGGGGGATAATTGCTTCATGGCCGAATGGACATCGGTGTAATCCGGCGTACGCGCTTGGGCCCGGGATTCCAGTTCGGCGGCGAATTGATCCTGCTTGTCCCGTTGCCGGGCGCTTTGCCGCCCCCAATCGACCAGCGCGTTGTGGGCGATGCGGTAAAGCCAGTTCTTAAACGAGGCTGCTTCGCGATAGGAAGAAATCCCCCTGGCCGCACGGATAAAGGTCTCCTGCGCGATGTCATCCGCCTCGGTTTCAACGAGGCAAACCCGGTAGGCGAAAGCGTGGATCATGTTGTAGTAGCGGTCGAAAAGAAGCTCGAACGATCTGGCATCGCCGGATTGAGCGCCGGCGACCAGTTGTGCTTCCGGCACGTCCTCGTTGTCGATCCTCATTCGATCTTTGTAGGTAAAGACGGCGTCCAAGGCAAAATCCTTGGCATATTTATGGAATTTCATCCGTCCGAATGGAACGTGGCCGATCACTAACAGAATCAGGCGACGATGGCCACCTATTCAGATGGCGCGGGCACAGCCAGCGCTCTAAGGCGTCGTGCTTGCGCGTCGCTATAGTGCCAGCGTTCACTCTTCAATGATCTGGCCGCGACGTAGGAGGGAATTGCGATCCTATCTCGCTTTAGAGTGTGCTATCGATGTTGAAAAGGGCATAAAACCCATGATCTACGGCATCGTTTGTGATAGTCTCTTGGCATGAAGCCCCGCCAGCCGGATAGCGCGCTCCGCGCTTCTTGGTGCCTTCTTATTCTAACCGGCATGACTTGTCTCAGTGCGGGCGATGCTATCGGACCTCCGCCCACGTTTGAGGAACTGGAAAACCGGGGCATCCTGATCTTCAAAGGCACCGCTCTTTCCAGCCAACCCGTCCAGGCTTCGGCGCTGCCCATGGAGACGGGTCTTGACTCTGTCGAGACGCGATTTCATATCGTCTCCTTGGTGAAGGGACAGATTGATGGATCGACCATCCGCTTTCATCATTATGAAACGCCTTCGGGCTCGTTCTTCGGCATGTGGTCGCCCGAAACGTACCATTTTCAAAATGGCCGCACCTACCTCGTGGTGACCGGACAGCAAGAAGGCACGGACGGCGCCATTCAATTCCAGACGCATACATCCATGACGGGCGGGGATGGCGTCCTGCTCTGTGTCGATGCCCGTCCGGTCTCGGGGTCCAAACTCAAGGACATTACCTGGAACGAGCTCCTGAACCTGCTTCAGGACCACGACGACAAGGACGCCGTCTACGCGATCACCCGGTTGAAGCAACTAAGCGCGCCGCCCTCCAGTCCGCGCCATTTTGATGCCCGGCATTTCGGCGAACTAGCCGAATTCACCCAACGGGATGTCATGGACGCCGTGCACGGCCTGATCTCCAGCCCCGATGACGAGGTGGCGCAGGCGGCCATCGATGTGATCGCGAATGATAACCCTTATACTGAAAAGGGCGATGTCCTAGGCTGGCTCAGCGCGGTTGGCGGCAATAGATCGTTTCAAGCGCTGCCGCTCGATCCCAACTACGTGAATCCGGGGGCTCAATTGTATGGGCGCGAGTTGCTCTCGGTGGCCACGGGCACGGCAGCGCCGCTCACGCGGGCCAAGGCCATCGCCGCCATTGGGCCGGGGCGTCCCCTTGATCCGCGCCATGATGCATGGGCTCCTCTTTTCGGCTGGTTGTCCGACCCGTCCCCCGATGTGCGGCGTTCCGCCGCCCTCATGACCGCCGATTACGGCGAGAGTTATTACTTGAAGGGTGAATTTCCCAGACTTGCCGCCGATCCCTCGCCGGAAGTGCGGCGAGCCCTCGCTTTGGCCATCGGTTTCGGCCAGAGGCTCCACGCCTTTCATCTTTTGCCGGCGTTGCTGGCGGACCCCGATGCCAAGGTAAGACAGGCAGCGGCTGCGAGTCTCTGTTCCTTCCCGATCAAGAACGCAACCGCGTCCGCCTTCTTTCGCGACAACCTGAATCAACCCGAGTTTGGCCCGCTCTTTCTCATCGCGCTGGCGGGAGACAACCCGGCGGATCACCTCGACGAATTGGCCCGTGCCGTGATGGCCCATCGATCCGTTAGCAATTGGGACGGTGATCGCAACACCACGGAAGCGTGCCGGAAAATCCTCTATGACTATCTCAGGACCGTGCCCTTCGACCAGTTGCACGCGGATAACTTCAACGGACTCTTCGATGCCTTGGATACGGTGACTCCAAATTGCGAGGGGGAGACAATCAATCTGTACCGCTTTTACCTCAATCGCGGGTTGAGGGAACGCGCCCAAAAACTGCGACAAAACATGGAGTCTATAGCCCCAGCCGAAATGAAAGCCGCGCTTGATTGGGCCGACAAGCATCCGGATCCAGGTCAGCTAATCGAGTAAGCCGATGCACTCAGCCGGATGTTCGCATTTCAGATGCAAATGAAAAATGGAATAAGCCTGAGAAATCATCTCTCAACACCCGGATCGTCTTCGGTCAGGGCTGCGATCATTCCTCCTATGTCAGGTTTCAACCAAGCAGGAAATAGCCTGCGGATCAAATGATCCTCTGGGCCGCGTTATTCACATGTAGGCAAGTCCACCAGTGAGCCGATGATCTTCTTCCGCTCCTCGGACAGGGTGGGCCATGCCGTGACCAGGCGCGCCAAAATCGGGTCGGAAGGAATTTGTGTGCCTCCTTGTGTGCCCAGACCCGCAAGTGGTTGAGATTCCAAGGTTGAATCAAGAGTTCGAACCCTGTACCGCGCACCAGTTCCGAGTTTTTGACTGGTCTTGACAGGGCCGTCTTTTTGTTGCCTATCATGCTGATTTACAGGAAGTTCAAGAGAGGCGATTCCCATGCTTTTCGTGTCTGCGATGGACAGGTCTTGACCCGCCCGGAACAAATTTTGTGTGCCTATTTGTGTGCCTGATGCCTTGGGATTAGCGAGGAACGGAAGCTTGAGCACCGCATCGGCCACGGGCAAAAGTCCCGCGTCAGTGTAGGTCTTCGCGGTGAGCCGCATGTCGCTGTGGCGCATGATTTCCATCGCCACACGCGGCGCGGTGCCTGCGCGAGCGAGGTTGGTGGCCAGCGTGTGACGCAGCGAATGAAAGTCGGCTCGGTATCCCTTGGCATTGATAAATTCGATGCCTGCCGCTGTCAGGTCGGCTTTGAATCGCTTCATGGTCGGCATTACCCCGGCAAAGATTTTCGATTCGCCGGCAGACAGCTTGGCAACGTGCGAACGTAATTCAGCTACAAGCTCGGGATGGAGCGCAATCACAGCTTGCTGGTGATTTTTGGTGGTCGAGGCGCGAACATTGATGAAAGGCTTCTCGCCCTCCAAATGAAGGTCTCTCCGCTCCAGAGCGGCCATTTCACTGCGGCGCAGGCCGGTGTAAACAGCGGTCAGATAAACGACCTTCCGAGTCCCGGCAATGCCAAGAAGACGCTGCATCTCGTCATCGGTGAAAGCGCGGCGGGGCCGTTTTGGTGCAGAGATCCATACGCCCGGGCAGGCTTTCACCGGCAGATGCCCGGGAAATATGGCCAGCTCGAACAGATCAACTCGAACGCGACGATTGAGATCCTCACGGGGCTCTGCCAATCCGTTTCCGACAAATCAGGAGCCCCTAAAAGCCTACGATCACGTCGTGATCGTTTTTTGAGCAAGAACTCTATAATTTTGTAGCGATTGGAACTATTTTTAACGGCCGCGACCAACCACAACTTGGTCAAATAACTTCCCGGTAAACATCCTTGTGCGGCCGGGCGATGATGACGGCGTTCACCAGCACGCCGGCTTCGGCCAGAACAGCGCGACCAGCGGCCACTCCAGCCTGCACCGAGGCCACGTCGCCCGTCATGGTGCAAAACGCCTTGCCGCCCAGAGCCATTGCCAGGCGGACTTCGAGCAATTGCACGTCAGCGGCCTTCGCGGCGGCATCGGAGGCCTTGATCATGGTGGCAACGTTGAATGATTCGAGGATGCCCAGCGCGCCGTCGGGTTGGACAGGCTGCGTGCGGCCAATCGCCGTGATGACGTCCGGATGCAAATTGGAAACCGTGATGCTGTCAATCAGGCAGCCGTTGGCCGCCGCCTCGCCCGCCGCCGTGGCGGCCTTGACCGCGGAAACCTCGCCTCCAATAAGGACCATGTATTTGCCGGAGCAGATCGAGCGTGACAGGAGGATGCGCACGTCGCTGGCCTTGAGCATGGTGTCGGCGACCATGAAGCCGGACGCGATGCTCGATAGTTCAAGCAGACCGATAGCTTTGTCGTTCATAGTTTTTCCAATATGATTTCCTGGTCGGTAACCTCGCGCACGGTGGCGTTCAGCGGCGCGTGCAAGATCGCACCCAGCGCGTTCGGCGCGGGTTCGCCGATGACCTGGTTGGCGGTGACGCGGTCGCCTGCCTTCACTTTCGGCAGGCAGGCCGTGCCGGCGCTTTGCTTGAGCGGCAGCACGAGGCGCGTGGGCGAAATCGTCTGCGGCATGAGCGGCGCGGGCAGGTCGTAATCCTGCACGTGCAGTTTTTTGGTGAGCGTTTTGACCGGAACGCGACGGCCATCGAGCATCGGATGCGGCTGGGGATCCATCGGGCCGGTCCATTTGATTTGCGCCCGGCGCATTTCCGTTTTGGCATCGTCGCATGCCTCCTTCGGGTACAATTCCTCCGGGCAGGAAAACAAAGTGCATAGCCCGCACGAGCAGCACATCGCCGCCCACTGGTTGAAGTACTCCGCGCCCGTGGCGGTGAAGGCCAGCGTGCGCATGACCTGGTGCGGTTCAACGGCGTAGCCGAGCAGGAAGCGCGGGCAATATTCAGTACAATACCGGCATTGGTCGCAGGCGGACTTGCCGATCTTGGCCTGAATCTTGTTTGGCTTGAGCTTGCGTTCGATGATGTGGTGGTCACGCGGCAGAATCACCACGCCGGTCGAGGTTTTCGTGACGGGCGTGTCGAGATCGTCGGTGGTCTGGCCCATCATCAATCCTCCAATGCACAGCACCGGGTCATTCGTCGTCAAGCCGCCCGCCGCGGCGATGCAGTCGCGGAATGTCGTGCCGATGGGGACGCGGACGGTCACGGGCGACTTGACGGCGCCGGCGATGGTCAGCATTTTGTGCGTGACCGGCTTGCCCTCGGCGGCGGCGGCGATGTTCACGAACGTCTCGACGTTGTTGACCACCACGCCGACTTGGAGAGGAATCCCGCCGGGCGGAATCAATTTGCCGGTGACGTTGTAAACCAGGTCGTATTCGTCTCCCGCCGGATAATAATCGCCGAGCAGTTGAATGCGGATGTTCGTGCCACTGCACGCGGCGGTGACGGCCTCGACGGCGTGTTTTTTCTTGCCCTTGATGCCGATGACTCCTTCCCGGGCGCCGGTGGCGGCCACGGCAAGCTGCATGCCGCGCACCAGGTCGGCGGCGTATTCTTCCATGATGACCGCGTCCTTGTGCAGCAACGGTTCACATTCCGCGCCATTGGCGATGACGGTCTCGGCTTTGGCGGCAAGCTTGACGTGCGTGGGGAAGCCGCCGCCGCCCGCACCGACGACGCCGGCTTGCCTGACTTGGTCTGCAAGGGTATCGGAAATAATTTGGGACACTTGGTTTCCTCTGGAATTTGCAACAGACAGCAGTTTATCGGATCCGTGATGCTAGGCCTTGAGGTTTGCGACGATTTCGTCGGTGAGCTTTTGCACCAGGGCTTCGAGCTCAGCGCCGCTCGCGTCTTTTTTGGCATCGATCGTCATCGGATTCCATGGCGTGACCGGTGAGGAACAGCCATGGGAGCCGCACATTTCCTGCCAGGGATCAACCTCGCAAAGCTCGGCGGGCTTGAGGCCGTAACGGTCGTCGGGCAGCCCCATTTTCTTTTTCAAGGCGAGCAGGTCGCCCATGCCCTCGCATGGAATGGCGCTCGCGCCGGGGAGCGACTGGGCGAGAATGACGGTGCGGCAGTAGGCATCGGTGATTTCCATTTTGAAGTAGGCGTCCTCGACGGATTTGCCCCAGCAAATGACGCCGTGGTTGCCCATGATAATCGATTGATGCTGGGGAGCCAGCGGACGGATGGAAGCGGCTATTTCCGGCGAGCCGGGCGTTTTGTATTCCGCGACGGCGACCGTGCCGACGAACACCTCCAGTTCGGGGATGAGTCGCGGCGGAGGCTGCATTCCCTTGACGGCGAAGGCGCCGGCATGACAGGGGTGGGCATGGCAGACGGAGATGGCTTCGGGCACCGTGTCGTAGATGGCGGCATGCGTGGTGAACTCGCTCGAGCGCTTCCAGGTGCCGGCGAGCTGGTTGCCCTTGCCGTCGACCAGGCAGAGCATGTCGGGGGTCATGAATCCCTTACTGACGCCGGTGGGGGTGACGATGAAGCGATCAGGCGCGAGACGCACGGAGATGTTGCCCCCATTGCCGTCACAGTATTCGCGCATCCAGATGCGGCGGCCGATATCGCAGATTTGCTGCTTGAGCTGGGCGGCCTCGGGAGAGTTGAAGAGCTTCAGGTCCGCCGGTTTTCCAACGCCGACGGCGGATGCCGGCGCGGGCGTGGGCGCGGTGGTGGTGTTGGAGGCTGGAGCGGCGCCCTCGTCAAAAACGATCTTGACGGCGGCTTCGGTGAGGATGTCCTTTGCTCCCGGTGTCAGACGGGTTTCCCGGTTGTAACGGAATTCCTTGGCTCCTGTTTTGACGAAGGCTTCGGCTTCTTTTTGTGCGAATAGTTTCATGAGTTATTCCTGGTAAAAAACGGTGTCCACCAGCGCGGCGCAGTAGGCATCCACGGGTGTTGGGGTGGGGAAGGGCTTGGAAGCTTCGCTGCCTTCGCTGATGGCGATGTTCTGGCCGACGTTGGCGCCGAGTTGATCGTAAACCACGATCGCGGGGTCGAATTTTTTTCCGCCCGAGAGCGTCTCCCTGCTCCAGGGCACGACGAGCAGCAGCCGTTCGCCGGAGATTTCCTTCCTGCGAACCGAAAGCGTTACACGGCCGACAACCGTTCCGATCCTCATGGCACGGGTGTCCTTTCCGGGTCGATGATGCCCATCACGCTCCAGCGCGCGGGACTGCGTTTGTCACCGACGATTTTGCGCGCCTCGTTACCATCGCTGGAAATGATGACCTTGTCACCCTGCCCCGCACCGAGCGTGTCGATGACCACCTGCGGCGCGACATCGGGGCTGTCCGGAACGGCGATCAGGAGCCCGTGGCCTTGCAAGCTGGCGTGCTTGATGGTCGAGGTGATGCGGCCTTTGATCGTTGCGGTTCTCATCGGGTGGGTCGTGGGTTAAAATAAATTGAGGTTTTCGACCATGACGCAGCGGCGAGAGCGAGTGAAGGTCATGGGGGTGGTAACGCCCTCGCCGGTGGGCGTGGCGATGCTGAAACTGAGGAAGCCCTCGCCGCCAAGCCCCAGGCCCGTCATGGACGGACCGTTCTTGATGAACAGCGTGGTGTCGATTTCCTGCGCCATTTTCGTGAGATTGCGGATGTTCTGGCTGTGCATGATGCCGGTGTGCTTGTAACCGTGCTCGGCCTCGAGGGCGGCAGCAATGGCGGCGTCCACATTCGGCACGCGGACAACGGGGATGAAGGGCATCATTTGCTCCTCCTCGACAAAAATGTGATCGGCTTTCGTCTCGCCAAAAAGAAGTTGTGTCGCGGGCGGGACGTCGAGGCCGATGGCCTTCGCCAGCACGGCAGCGTCGCGTCCGACCAGATCGCGGTTGACGACCGGATGAGGACAGCCCGCGCCCTTGCCCTGGGGAAAAACAAACGCCTTGTTCGCGAGCGCCTCGATCTGGGCGGCATTGAGTTGTACGGCCCCGGCTTTTTTCAGCGCGGCGTTGAGTTTGTCGGCGACGGAATCGACGACGAAAACCTCCTTCTCGCCGATGCAGAGCAGGTTGTTGTCATACGAGGCGCCCTGGATGATGCATTTGGCGGCGAGATCGAGGTCGGCGGTTTCATCAACGACCACGGGAGGATTTCCCGGTCCCGCGCAAATGGCGCGCTTGCCGGTCTTCATGGCGGCGGCGACGACCGCCGGGCCGCCGGTCACGCAGAGCAGGCGCACTTTCGGGTGCTTGCACATCGCGTCGAAGGTATCAAGCGTGGGGGTGACCACGGTTGTCAGCAGATCGGAGATGCCGGTTTCCTGGAAGATGGCTTCGTTGTAGCCGCGAATCGCGACGGCGGCGCATTTCGCGGCCGCGGGATGGGTGTTGAAAACCACGGAGTTACCCGCGGCGATCATGTTGATCGCGTTTCCCGTGAGGGTGGGGACGCTGTGGGTCGAGGGGGTCACGGCGCCGATGACACCCCAGGGCGCGAAATCGATGATGGTCAATCCAAAGTCGCCGCTGAAAGCCATGCGGTCGAGCATTTCGACGCCGGGGACGAGGTCGCCGCAGATTTTAAGTTTTTCGATTTTGTGATCGAGGCGGCCGATTTTTGTCTCGTTGAATTCGAGGGTCCCCCATTCGGTGGCCTTGGCGACGCACATGCGGCGGATGACGGCGATCGCCTTTTTGCGGGCGGAGACGCCAAGATCGCGCAGTTGCTCGAACGAGCGATGCGCGGCGGCGCAGGCGTCGTTCATGTTTTCATAAACGCCAAATGCGGAGGCCCTGGATTTGGAGTTGGTGGCGGTCTGTGTTTGCAGGCGGGTAAGTACCTCGCTCACCACTTTGGAAACAAGTCTTTCGTCGATAGTCAGCATGTTTTTTTAGTAGTAAATATTGCCGGGTGAAGCGCGGGAATCATGGCGCGCGGTAGAGGATTTTTTTCGAAAGGTCCACGGTGTCCACGATGCCGATAACGACGGCGTCCACTGGCGTGTCCGGGGAGTCGGCGCCGAGGCGGGCGGAGCTTCCCTGGACCACCAGGACGATCTCGTTTTCGCCGGCACCGAGGGAATCGACGACCACCAGCGTGGTCGCTCCGGGCTTGAATTCGTCGGCGTTGGGCGAGTCGATGACCATGGGTCTGACAAGAAGGAATTTGTTCCCCGTCATTTTCGCGTTCTTTTTGGTCGCGACGACGCAACCTTCGACTTTTGCTAGTATCATGGCCGGGATTTGCTGGTCCGAATCATGCCGGACAAGCCCGAAAAATCAGGAAGGGTCCGGTGCGGAAGCATGGTTGTGGGTTTGGTGCGGCCTGGTTTCAGGCTTTTATTTTGATTTGGGCAGAACGTTGCCGAGATCGTTGTGCGGGCGCGCAATGACGCTGACGCTGACGATTTCGCCAAGCGATTGGGCGGCGGCCTTGCCAGCCTCGGTGGCTGCCTTGACGGCTGCGACGTCGCCGCTGACGCAGACGGTGACCATGGCGTTGCCGACCTGGGTCATCGGACCGACTATCTCGACGTTTGCGGATTTGAGCATGGCGTCCGTCGCCTCGACGAGGGCGACGAGGCCGCGGGTTTCGATCATTCCTAGTGCTTGTTGTGCCATATGTTTTATTTCGTGGGTGGGTGGTTGTCAGTTGAGTGTTGAGAGTTTTGTCCAGGCGTTGCGGGCGATGATGAGCTCCTCGTTGGTCGGGATGACGCGCACCTCGATTTTCGAGCGCGGGATGGAAAGGATGGCTTCCGTGCCGCTGACCGAGGCGTTCACGGCCTCGTCAAGTTCGAGTCCGCAAAAATCAAGGTTTGCGCAGATTTTCGAGCGCAGGCCGGGGCAGTTTTCGGCAATCCCGGCGGTGAAGACGAGGACGTCGGCGCCGTTGAGTTCGACCAGGAACTGGCCGATAAATTTGCGAATGTGGCCGGTGAAGACGTCGAGGGCGATCCGGGCGTCCTCGTTGCCGGAGGCGGCGGCGGCGAGGAGGTCGCGGACATCGCCGGAGGCAAGGCCGGACATGCCTTTGAGTCCGGCCTGGGAGGTCAGGGCCTTTTCCACGGCGTCGAGCCCGAGGCCGAGATCGCGGGCGAGATAGATGAGGGCGAAGCAATCAAAATCCCCCACGCGATTGTTTTGCGGCAGGCCGCTCTGTGGTGTCATGCCCCAGCTCGAATCGACCGCCTTTCCATCGCGTACGGCGGCGATCGACGAACTGCCGCCCAGATGGCAGGAGATGATGCGGAGCTTGCTGGTGCCGCGCAATTCGGCGCAACGCTGGGTGACGTAACGGTGGCTGGCGCCGTGGAAGCCATAGCGGCGAATGCCGTATTTGGATTCCCACTCCAGGGGCACCGGGTAGCGCCGCTTTTCGATGGGCACGTCGTCGTAGAACGCCGTTTCAAACGTACCGATGCAGGGGAGTTGCGGGTAGAGTTTGTTGAACATCCGCACGGCCGCGATGTAGGGCGGATTGTGGGCCGGCAGGAGCGTGTTGAATTCCTCCATGGCGCGCAGGACGGTTTCGTCGAGGTGCTGCGTGCCGCTGACGTTGTGGGCGCCGACGGGCTTGAACCCGACCGCCGCGAGGTGGCCGAATCCGCCGAGCGCTTTTTCCACGAACGAGATCGCCGCGCCGTAATCGGCGAAGGTGGCGGAGCCTTTCCTGATCGGCTCGTCTCCAATCCGGACCTTGAATGGCGATTCCGCGCTGCCAATGCATTCGACGCCCCCTTGGGCAAGAACGCGCTCGGAAGGCATTTCAAACAAGCGAAACTTGAAGGAAGTGCTGCCGATATTCGCAACGAGGATCTGGTTCCGGTTCATGGATTCGTCGTTATTTCGGACACGCGTTATTTTTTTGGCGCGGCGGCCTTTACCCCGAGAAATTTGCCGAGTGTGGCAAGGTCCTCGTGGGGGCGCGGGATCACGTGGACGGCGATGACTTCGCCGATCGCGCCCGCAGCGGTCGCGCCTGCCTCGACGGCAGCCTTGACGGCGGCAACTTCGCCGCGGACGAAGACGGCGACGTAGCCCGATCCCACTTTTTCCCATCCGACGAGTTCAACATTGGCGGCCTTCAGCATCGCGTCCGTAGCTTCGAACTGCGCGGTGAGGCCTTTGGTTTCAATCATTCCGAGTGCTTGTCCAGCCATGGTGGTGTTTTCCTTTCGATTTAGCCGACGAAAAATTTCAGTAACTCCGCGGCGGGGCGGGCGATGACATGGGAGGCTACGAGGTTGCCGATCCGCGTCGCCGCTTCCTTGCCCGCTTCGACGGCGGCCTTCACGCTGCCAACGTCGCCCTGCACGATGGTGGTGATCAGCCCTCCGCCGATGGGAATGGATTTGATTAGTTGCACGTTCGCGGCTTTGACCATGGCGTCGCTGGCTTCCACCAGTCCCACGTAGCCGCGCGTTTCGATTAGTCCGATTGCTTCGCTCATTTTATGTTTTGGATGTTGGGGTTGTTGTTAGGATTTCAAAAGTTCCACTTTCGACGCGTTTTCCAAATCGCAGGCGTTGGCCTCGTCGGTGTCGATATGCACCTCGAGCTTGAAGGAAGGGTCCACGCGCACGAGGAGGTCGTCAAAACGGGTCCTGCAGCCCTTCGCGTCGACCTTGAGGGTGATTTTGTCGAGGTGCTTGACGTTGTAAAATTTTGCGTCGGAGGGGGACATGTGAACGTGGCGCGCGGCGCGAATGATGCCCTGTTTCATTTCGAGCAGGCCTTTCGGGCCCATCACATAGCCGCCCGGCGTGCCTTCGATGTCCCCGGACATGCGGACGGGGATGTCGATGCCGAGCTGGACGGAATCCGTGATGGCGAGTTCGATCTGGGTGAGGTTTCTGCACGGGCCAAGAATGCGGAGATTCGGGATGATGCGCTTGCGCGGCCCAATGAGCGTGACGGTCTGCTGGGAGGCGAACTGCCCTTCCTGGTAGAGCCATTTGTGGACGGTCAATTCGGCGCCCTTTCCAAAAAGCAACTCGAGGTTTTCCGGCGAGATATGCATGTGGCGGGCGGAGCTGTTGACGACCAGCGTCGGGGCCGGGGCCGCCGGCTGCCGCCTGCCGGCATGACGGAAGAGCGACTCGCGGACGAGGGATTCGACTATCGGACGAGCGGGGGCAAGGGCGGTCATTTCAGCAAATAATCAGGAAAAGTTTTACGATTGATTTCAATCATAAAAAAAATCGGGAGTTTGTCAAAACTTATCTAACTGACGCAAAAACACCCTGTTTGCCTTCTAGAACTCATTCAAAAGTAGCCATGGGTTGCGTTGCATTTTTTCAGATGCGTCTGGCAAGGCGCGAGAGAGGGAGTGATGCCGCTGTGCATCTCGACCGAAGGAGCAACGCCGCCAGACGCTTCTGAAAAAGCAACCCGAAGGGCCGGGGTTCTTTTGCCTTGCGGCTTTGTCGCTCGCTCGTCACGTAGCTACGGCTATGCTCCTCGCTCGACTCCTCGCCGCAAGGCAAAATCCCTCCCGGCGCGGCCCGTGTCTACTTTTGAAATGAGTTCTAGGCTGCCGGGCGATACTGGTCCGCGCGGATCCTGATTCCGGCCCGCTGAAGCTTGATGCGGGGCACGTCGGTGAGCAGCACGCCGACCTTGTTCCACGGAACCAGAAAATGCGGCGACTTGCCGTCCAGCTTGCCGGCGTCGAGGCAAAAGACCGAACGGGCGCTTCGCCGGAGCACCGCCCTCTGCTGCTTGACGACGGCCTCTTGCGAGTTCCAGATACCGGCGGAGTCCATGGCTTCGGCGGAGAGGAACGCGACGTCGAACCGCCAGAACTCAAGGCTTCTGCGGGCCTCTTCCCCCAGCAAAACCGATTGCCGCTTCAAGAGTTCTCCCGCCAGGAAAAAGACCCGCACGCCATCTATTCCCGCAAGTAATTCGCCCAGGGGAATGTTGGATGTGACGATTTTCAACGGAGCGACCGGGTGCGCGCGGAATTCCTCCGCGATGGCGAACATCGTCGTGCCGGCGTCAAAGTAACAGGTGAGGTCCGGGGTGAGGAAGGAGAGGGCCGATGCGGCGATTTTAGCCTTGGCGCGGCGCGCAAGTCCGCAACGCTCACTGAAGGAGGGAAAACGGTTTTCAAATTCCGAAAGCGCGCCGCCAAAGGTGCGTTTGATTTTTTTCTCGTTCTCCAGCGCCGACAAATCCCGGCGCGCGGTAGCCTCGGAAACCCTCAGTCGACGGCAAAGTTCATGGATGGGAAGAAACCCCTGCCGGGCGACCATGGCGGCCAGCCGTTCGCGGCGAGCCTTGACAATGTGAAGTGGAACTTTCAGCGGCTGGAAGATTGACAATCTTATGATCGAAGTCAATCACAAGGTTGCCTCGCTTCGAGGTGTGGAGGTTAGCAGGGATACTCGTTACGGCAGCAGAAAAATCGTGAGCTTTTTTGGACCGTGCGCGCCGAGGACGAGAATGCGCTCGATGTCGCCCGTGCGACTGGGGCCGGTGATGAAGGAGAGAAAGCTGGGCCAGTGCGGAGCGTAAAGTTTACGGACGACATGCAGGGCGGAAGCGAGATCGGGGACGACATGGCTGCGCCGCGCGACGACAACATGATGCGGAGGCAGCACGGAAAGGGCGCGTCCCCCGGCACTCACGCTGGTGACCAGCACGCTTCCGGTCTGCGCGACGAGCGCATCGCAGCCGGTGACGGCGGCATCGCAGGATTCGAGATCGGCGGCGGCGAAACTGGAATCGGTACGCAGGCAGTTTAGCCCTAGTTTTTCGGCGAGGCCCAATGCGTCCGGATGACGATGGCTGGCGATGCGCTTCCAGCCGTTTTCGCCGGCAAGCGCGGCGAGTTGCCGGGCGGCTTCGTCGAGTGAGGCAACCGGGCGGAAATCGGCCTTCAGTTGCGCGGCGTTTTGCGCGAAGAGGACAATCTGCTCGTCGAGACCCGGACCGACCGGCGGAAGCCACGCTCGGAAGGCATCGGAAGCCGGCGGTGGCTCGGTGACGTCGGAATGGCCCGACACGTCGTAGTCCACGTGGCCGTCATGGCGGCGCGGCGCGGGCTGGCGCAGGGCTTCCCGGATGCGGGCGAAAACAGTTTCCCTTTGGTCAGGAATGGCCATGGTTCGCCTCCTCGCGGGATTTTTTCTTGCGCCAATAGTCGCCAAAGCTTTCTCGCGAAGGTGCGGGAAATTCCCGCGTCCTGGTCCAGTTGCGAAGCGGATCGAGCCGCGTGCCGTTGACGAGCTGGTGGAGCGGAAAAAAGATCGCGCCGAGTTTCCCGGCGATCCGGTACAGCCCTGGCCGGCGCATCAAAAAGGCGAAGCCGGTATAGAGAACCTTTTCCCACCAGAGCGGTTTTTCGTTCATCGCGTTGCGGCGGTTGTGGAGCAGGTGGTGATGCAGGTCGATGCCGACGGGACAGGTCTCGGTGCATGCGCCGCAGAGCGACGAGGCCGAGGAAAGATGCTTCCAGTTTTGCAGGCCGCGCAGATGCGGCGTGATGACCGAACCGATCGGGCCTTGATAGGTCGTGCCGTAGGAGTGGCCGCCGATGTTCTTGAAGATCGGGCAAACGTTGAGGCACGCGCCGCAGCGGATGCAGTGGAGCGAGTCGCGCTGCTCGGCGTCGGCCAGCAATTCGGTGCGGCGATTGTCGAGCAGGACGACGTGGAACTGCTCCGGTCCGTCGATTTCGCCGGGCTGGCGCGGTCCGCCGTAAAGCGAGTTGTAACAGGTAAGGGCCTGCCCGGTGCCGGCGGTGGCGAGCATTGGCAGGAAGAGGGCGAGGTCGTCCAGTTTCGGCAGCACTTTTTCGATGCCCATGATGGCGACGTGAATCTTCGGCAGGGCGCAAGTCAGGCGCGCATTGCCCTCGTTTTCCGTGATGGAAATCATGCCCGTCTCGGCGATGGCGAAGTTGGCTCCGCTGATGCCCATGTCGGCCTCGATATATTTTTGGCGCATGACGCGGCGGGCGATCATGGTCAACTCTTCGGGGTCATTGGTCGGCTCGGAGCCGAGTTCCTTCTGGAAGAGGTCGCTGATTTGTTCCCGGGTAAGGTGCATCGCGGGAAAGACAAAGTGATAGGGCGCTTCGTGGCGCAACTGCACGATGTACTCGCCGAGGTCCGACTCAAAAACCGAATGCCCCTCTTTTTCGAGGGCGGCGTTGAGATGAATTTCCTCGGTGGTCATGCTCTTCGATTTGATGATCGAGCGGACGCCGTTTTCCTTCGCGACTTGCAGGATGTAATCGCGCGCCTGCGCGCCCTCGCTCGCCACAAAGACGCGGGTACCGCGCGCCTCAAGTTTCGCGATAAATTCCTGGAGATATTTATCTAGATGATTGACTGCATCCCACTTGATTTCAGAAGCGGCCTGACGCGCTTCGCTCCAGTTTTGATATTTGCGCCGGGTCGTTTCGCGTGTTACCTCGTACCCGCTGAGGGCACGCCGCATGAAGGCGCGTAGTTTTCCATTCGACGCGACTTGCGCCGCAGCCTGTTTAAAGTCTTTGGCGATGGCGTTCATGTTTGCGCGAGAATTTCCGCGAGGTGCAGGCAGCGGACCGGCTTGCCCTGGCGCTGAAGCATCCCCTGGATCTGCATCAGGCAGCTCGAGTCGTTGGAGACGACGACGGCGGCGCCGGTTTCGAGCAGCGAGGCGCATTTGACTTCGCCCATGGCGGTGGAAATCGTCGGGAACTTCACCGCGAACGTGCCGCCAAAGCCGCAGCAGGTCTTGGCTTCTTTCATCTCGACGAGGGTGAGTCCCTTGACGTGCTGGAGCAGTTTCCTCGGCTGGCTCTCGATGCCGAGTTCGCGCAAGCCGTGGCAGCCGTCGTGAAACGTCACCGAGCCTTCGAAGCGCGCGCCGACATCACTCAGGCCGAGCCTGGTGACGAGAAAATCAGAGAACTCGTAGATCTTCGGCGCGAGCTTGAGCGCCTCGAAATGGCGTGTCGTTTCCTTGAAAAGCTCGGGGTAAAAAACTTTCATCATCGCGCCGCAGGAACCGGAAGCGCTGACGATCACATCGCTGCCGGCGAAAACATCGAGCGCATGCTCGGCGACAGAGCGGGCTTCATCCCAGTAACCCGAATTAAAGGCGGGCTGACCGCAACAGGTCTGGCCCTCGGGATAATCGACCTCGCAGCCGACCCGCTCCAGCACCTTCACGATGCTCATCCCGACATGGGGATAGATCTGGTCGATGAAGCAGGGAATGAAGAGGGAGACTTTCATTAATCAATTTTAGACAGGAGGCGCAGGACATGAGGTTCTGTCCTGCGCCATGGTTCCGAGATTTTGCCCTAGTGTTTCCTGCGTTCTTTTGCGGCTGATAAATAATCGAAGGCGACGGCCTGGCCGGCGGTTTTGCCATCGCTCATGATTTTTGTTGGTGGAGGTTTTGAAAACGGGTGCGGACAACATCCGACATGCCCGCACCGGGATGGAAGATTTGGGTGGGGAAGGAGTTTTCGACGATGCGGCGTAAATGAGAGGACGAATCGAGGTGGCCGAGCGCCAGCGCCTGAATGAGAATATTTCCGATGGCCGTGGCTTCGACCGGTCCGGTGATGACCGGCACTCCCGTGGCATCGGCGGCGAGCTGATTGAGCAGATGGCTTCGGCTGCCGCCGCCCACGATGTGAAGTTTTTCGAACTTGCGGCCGACCAGGCTTTCGAGTTGGCACAAGGTTTGCGCGTAAGTCAGCGCCAGGCTTTCCAGAATCGTGCGGGCGAATTGCCCCGGCGTCTCGGGCGCGGGCTGGGCGGTCTCCCGGCAAAACGAGGTGATCTTTCCGGGCATGTCGCCGGGCGACAAAAAGCGGGCGTCCTGGAGGGAAATATGGGCGTGGGCCGGGCCGTTTTCCACCGCGAGTCCCGTCAGTTGTTCGTAAGTGAAATTGCTTTCCCACGCGCGACGGCATTCCTGCAACACCCACAGTCCGGCAATATTTTTCAGAAGGCGGATTGAGCCACCCAGCCCGACTTCGTTGGTGAAGCCGGCTTCGCGCGCCGCCTGCGTGATGACCGGTTGCGCGAGTTCCGCGCCGAGCAGCGACCACGTGCCGGAGCTGAGATAGGCCCAACTGCCCTCCCGGCCCGGGATGTCGCTGCGGGCCGGGACCGCCGCGACCGCCGCGCCGGTATCGTGGGAACAAGTGGCGATGACTTTTGCCTGCGCCAACGAGGAATGATTCTTGAGCGGTCCGGTGAGCGGCCCCAACACGGTGCCGCTGGGGACGATCCTGGGAAAAAGCGATTTGGAAACTCCGAGCGTCGCGATGAGCTTGTCCGACCACGCGTGGGTCCTGGGATTGTACATCTGCGTGGTGCTGGCGAGCGATTCCTCCGCCACTTCGACGCCGGAAAGCTGCGCGTTGAAATAATCGGCGATATTGAGGAAATGATCGGCGTCGGAAAGAACACTCGCATCGTCGTGCTGCTGCGCTTCAAAATGGTAGAGGGTGTTGATCGCCATGAACTGAATGCCGGTTTCCTCGTAAATCTCCGCGAACGGCAATCTCCTGAACAAGCGGTTCGGGCTGTCGGCGGTCCGGGCATCGCGATAACAATAAGGCTGGCCGAGCGCCTGCCCCTTCGCGTCGAGCAAAACGTAATCGACACCCCACGAATCGGCGCTGATCCCCGAGATCGGCACGTTGCGCCCGGCGGCTTTTTCCAAACCTGCAAAAATCTCCTTCTCCAGATGAGCGAGGTCCCAATGCAAATGCCCGTTCACCGTCAGGCTGCGATTCGGAAAGCGATGGACCTCCTCAAGCAAAATGCGGTGCCCGGCAAGCGTACCGAGCATGACCCGTCCGCTTTCCGCTCCCAAATCAATCGCCAGGTAGTGCGTTGCGCTCATTTGCGGAGGGCGAGGTTGTGTTCATAAGTTCAGCATCTTTTGGCGATAATGTTCGTCGGCGCGTGAGGCGATGCCCTCGCCAAGCATCGCCAGCCCGCGGTCCTCGCGGCCCAAATCGTGCGAGAGCTTGAGCAGCGAGGTCAGTTTGTCGGCGGGTGTTTGGCTCATCGTGCTAGGCTCATACTTTTCCGCAGATCGAAACATCGAGGCCGAGTTCCGCCATGGCGGCGGCCTTGACGTAGAGTCCATTTTTGGCGGCGGCCTTGTCGGGCGCATAGACAACCTGAATGTGGTTGCTCTTGTGGCGCGCCATCATCTGGTCGCGGGAAACGCCCTGGAGCACGGCGTGCATGATCGGCCATTGCGGAGTGGTGAGCTGCCAGCGCTCGTTGGTTTCCGCTGCGGGAAGCTTGACGACTTCGGCCAGGCCCGTGTCGAACTTGAGCTTGCCCTTGTCGACGAAGACGCGGCTCCAGACGATCCAACCCGGTTTGCTGATGCCTTTGACCGTCCCGCCGCCGAGGCGGAAGTACATGGAGGGTTGCCGCTCGCTCGAGGCGCCCTTATAACCGCCAATCAGATGCGCGGGCGGAACAGCCCCGGAGATGAGGAATACCCACACATAGGCATCCAGGTTCTTGTCCTTGTAGTGGCGGCCCCAGCGCAGATCGTGAAGCGTGTTTTCAGGAGGATAACCGAGTTCGCGCCAAAGCTTATAGGTGACGACGCCATCAAGGCCGGCACATTCATCGACTTCATTGAAGTGCGGCAATGCTTCGCCCTTGAAGAGTTCCTTTCCAGCTACCTCATCAAAGACGGGCGGACGGCTGACATTATTGAGCAGGCCCTCGACGAGATCGGACGCGGGGGTAAGGTCCTTGAGACCCTGCTGATACTGGATGCCGATGGTCTGCGCGCCGAACTCGGCGGCAATGCGTACGGCCGCTATGTACATCTTGCATTGCTGGAGGACCTGAGCCTCGGTCAACTCGGTAACTTCGTCCTGGCCCAGGTTGAACTTCATGCCCTTGGCCAGAAGCCAGTCGTAGACCGCGCGGGCTTCCTCGTCCTTGACGGTGAGCATCTTCGCATAGAGCGACGATTGGCTGAGCCGTTCCTTGAAGACGCCCGTGGGGTGCAGCAATTCGTCGGGTATGATCGCGTTGAACATGCCCATGCAGCCTTCATCGAAGACGCCCATGATGAGCTTCTCGTGCTTGAGGCGTTCCGCAAAAGCGCGTCCGATCTTGGCGGCGGATGCGGAAACTTTCACCTTGGTGAGAGGCTTCACGTGCGACGTGTCGTGCTTGACCTTGCCGGTCTTGAGCCACGAGCGGAGGTTCTTGAGAAAGTAGTCGTCGGTGAAATCTTCGCTCCAGAGCGAGCTGTAAACGATGCCCTGCTTGGTCAGCGAGCCATTGAGATTAAGCATGCCGACGAGCCCCGGCCAGGTCCCGCTCCAATTGGCCACGGTGAGGATCGGTCCCTTGTGCGTACTCAGCCCGGCGAGAAGGTGATGACTATATTGCCACACCGCCTCGGCCACAATGAGCGGCGCGTCGGCGGGAATATTGCGAAAAACCTCCATGCCATACTTCTGGCTGTCGATGAAACCGTGGCCTTTTGCCTTGTCGAAGGCATGAGCGCGTTTGACGGAATAGCCTTCCTTTTCGATGGCTGCGGTCAGGTCTTTTTCCAGGGCTTCCTGGGCAGCCTGGCATTTTTGATTGGCGGAGGCACGAAGGTCGCCGCTGGCGACGAGATGGATGGTGTTGGTTTTTTTGGGAGGCATATGAGGTTTGGGTTGAGTTTAGACCGGCAGGCCGCGACGGGCCCGCTGGGCGGGCGAGGCATCAGTGACGAGTTGAAATTTAGATGTCCATGGCGTGAGAAAGACTCCGGTCTCGCGGCCGAGCTTGGCGGCATGGGCGCAAACGATGATCCGTTTGGCCTGTGCGATGAGCGTTTTTTGGAACGCGGCCACCTCGGGTTCGCTGGCCCAGATGCCGCCTTGGGAAAAACCCTCCGCGCCGAGGAAAACGAGGTCGAACTTCCAGAGACGGGCGGAGCGGCGGGCGACAGGTCCGAGGAGAATCGACTGGCGTTGGAGAAAGCGACCGCCGAGCAGATGGACCTCGACCTCCGAGCGGCCAAGTATTTCCGCAACGGGCAGGCTGTTGGTGACCGCGCAAAGGCCGGGCACCGGTTCGCGATATAGCGCTTCGGCCAGCGCAAAGATGGTCGTGCCGCTGTCAAAGAAACAGGTGGAGTTTTCCTGGATGAAGCCGCGTGCTTCTTTGGCCAGGCGCGCCTTGACGTCGTGATCGACCGCGCGGCGATCGACGAAGGAAGTGAAGGTCGCGTCGAAGGTGCCGAGCGCGCCGCCATAGGTGCGGGTGATTTTCTTTTCGCGCACCAGGACGCGGAGATCGCGCCGGGCCGTCGCCTGGGAAATGCCAAGACGGGCGCAGACCTCGGCAAGGGGAAGATAGCGGTGATTTTCGAGCAACTTGGCCAGCGACTTGCGCCGGGCGAGAATAATCGACGAGGCTACTTTCATGCTTGAAAACGAAGACTAAAGAATTTTATGATCGAAGTCTATCGTTTAAAATCTTGGGTCTTGGAAAAGAAGTTTGGTCAGTCGAATTTCATGTCTGCCTGGGGGACAAGGATTGGAAACGGAAGAAAGATGGCCAGCATTCGCAACGACTTGCTTTAAGAATGGCAATTATAGGAAACGCGCCGCAATCACTTTCAAACCGAACTTTTTATGAAATCATTCCTCGAGATGTTCCGCGTCAACGGAAAGAGTTACGCGATCACCTTCGCGCTCGTCAGCACCCTCTTTTTTCTGTGGGGATTTTGCAATGGCATGATCGACGTGCTCAACA
>Ga0182030_10001579_pt1 | contig 47122 bp, 35 predicted proteins | sample 812S3MmetaG_FD_121299 | JGI IMG/M metagenome (GOLD analysis project Ga0182030, IMG submission 121299) | Permafrost microbial communities from Stordalen Mire, Sweden - 812S3M metaG (Illumina Assembly) | ecosystem: Environmental > Terrestrial > Soil > Wetlands > Permafrost | place: Sweden...
GATGTCGGACCCGGATCTGCAGCACGCCCGGCAGGCGCTGGCGATGCTCGATCATCTCGTGGTGCAGGACCTGTTCGTCACCGAGACCGCGTTCCATGCCGACGTCATCCTGCCGGCCTCGGCCTTCGCGGAGAAATCCGGCACCTTCACCAATACCGACCGCCGCGTGCAGCTGGCGCGCGAAGTGATAAAACCGCCCGGCGATGCAAAGCAGGATCTCTGGATCATCCAGGAAATCGCCAGGCGGATGGGACTGCCCTGGAATTACGGCGGCCCGGCCGACGTCTTCAGCGAGATGACCGAGGTGATGCCTTCCTTGAAGAACATCACCTGGGAGCGGCTGGTGCGCGAGGGCGCGGTGACCTATCCGGTCGACGATCCGCATCAGCCCGGCAATGAGATCATCTTCACGACCGGCTATCCGACCGAGAGCGGCCGCGGCAAGATCGTGCCGGCCCATGTGCTGCCGCCCGATGAACTGCCCGACGACGACTATCCGATGGTGCTCTCGACCGGGCGCGTGCTCGAACACTGGCACACCGGCTCGATGACGCGGCGCTCGCAGGTGCTCGACCAGATCGAGCCGGAGGCAGTCGCCTTCATGTCGCCGAAGGACATGCGGCGGCTGAAGGTGTGGCCGGGCGATTTCGTCCGGCTCGAAACCCGCCGCGGCGCGGTAGAGATCAAGGTGCGTTCCGACCGCGACGTTCCGGAAAACATGGTGTTCATGCCGTTCTGCTACGCCGAGGCCGCCGCCAACCTCTTGACCAATCCGGCGCTGGATCCGTTCGGCAAGATCCCCGAATTCAAGTTCTGCGCGGTGCGAGCCGAGCGCATTGAAATCCGCAGCGCGGCGGAATGAACGCGGTATAACCGCGCAGCTCCGGCGGTCTTGCCGCCGGGTCAGCCCGGCCCGGCGGCGCCCTGCTGCGCGATCTTGTTCTGCGCGACAATTGCTTCGAGCCGCGCGATATTTTCCAAGAGGCGCTGGCTGGTCAGAACCAGAAAGTAATAGCCGAATTGCGGGTTCTGAAAGTAGATCTCGAGCAGCTTTTCGTAAGTGATGGTCAGGACATGGCCGTCCGCGGTGCATACGATCGTTGCGGTCCGCCGGTTATCGGGCGAGAGAAAGCCAAGTTCGCCCATCAATTGCCCCGGCGGCAGCGCGACGCCGATTTCGGTGACCAGGAAACTTCCGCTGACGGTCAGGAACATTTCCTTGGCCGCATCGTCCTTCCTGAACAAAACGTCGCCCTTGCGATATTTGCGTTCGGTCATGAACGGTTTGAGCCATTCCATCGAGGTATCGCCCTGGGTTGCGGTGCGTGCCATCTTGACCAGATGGAGCATTTGACGGAGACGATACGCGTTGATCGGAACCATCAGGAGATACAACAGGAACGTCGTGATGGTTCCGGTGAGCGCCCCGAAGGCGGCGAAGAAAGCGCAGCCGATCATGTTCGCGACCCGCAGCGGCACCATGGTCTGCGTCAGCAGGGTGGCGACAAAGAAGATCGCGCCCACCAGGGCGAACATATTGGCAAGGTTGATGTTGGCCAGAAAGATTTCCAGCAGGCGGTCGAAGATGGCGTTGTAGGTGACGTTGTTGGGGTCGAGTCCGAGCTGGACCAGAACCTTTGCGAACGTCAGGTTGTTCGACGCGGCGTTGAGAATGCGCTCCAGCGTGGTCATAGGTCGGCACCGCCAAATTCCATCGGATTTCCAAGAGCATCGCGGCGAACAAGGTATTGCTCTCAACTCGCGTCATGTGGGTCTTGCGCCGTCGCCGTTTCGACTCGCCTCAAAATTCGATCCTGCACCCAGCCCGCGTCAATAGTCAAAACGCCAGAGGTAAATGGCGGTCTTTAAGGCAAGGATGACGGCTGCGGCGGCCCCCGCCGCCAGCACCGTGACGGCGCGGCGGAACAAGCGCCGGATCGTGGCCCGGCGGGCTTCCGCGATAGCTGCCCCCGCCGGGTCGCGCCTCCCCGGCGAAAGGGCGGCGCGCTCGAAGCGACTGTGCGCCGGGGTCACAGCGCCGTCACATTCAAAATCACTCATTTGGGGATGTCCTGACAGCGCCGGGCGGCGCCGCCGGGAGCCGCGTCGCGGCCCTCCATTCAAGCGCGGTGAAAATCCCTCAGCCGGCGCTTGACGGTTGCCGTCATCCTGCCGATCAGCGCGATGGCCCGCCGCCGCGGACGGCTCGCAAGGCGCAGCAGCGATCCAAGCTGCGCGGCAAACGGATTACCCTGGTTTTCCAGGTCGAGTTCAAACCTCTCGGACGGAAAGATGGTTGCACATCCGGCCGGACGGCTATGGCGTCTTGCAAACGACAGCGCCGAGCTCTCGAGCAGGAAAATCCCGCCAAACCGTCCCTTGACCTCACGCGCGACCCATAGACCCTGCCTGTTGCGGCCAATGAAAAATGCCGGGATCGCGTCGCTGACGATGCCGGGATCGAGTGGCAGGAATGTTGTGCCGACGGTTGCGGCGTAGGCGATCATGGCCATGGCGGCCTCCCCAGGAATCCAACGGACATGATGTGCCGGCGATGCCGTAGGAATGCGAGATGGATCGGAGTCGTGTGGCATAGGAGAGATATAAAAACGCCCCCGGCAAATGACCCGGACAGCACCGCTACGCCGCTTCTATGAACGCGGGGACGATCCCGTCTCGATTTCCTATGCGCTCACGGGCATCTTCGGGTGGCTTTTGCGTGGAGCGTCACATGCCGCGGTTTCCGTCCACTGCTTGCGTTATCGACCCTCTCCGCAGTGCGGTCGGCTCGCTGGCGCGATTTTTCAGCTCCCTTTGGGACGGGCCGGTCGGGCGATACCGGCCGGAAGATCACTACATGCGCGGTCCCGGGCCGAAATGGCGCGAAAAGCACTTTGACGACCGCGCCTCCGCCGGCGGGACGTGAGTTCTCGCCGCACTTTTCGCGTGCATTCGGCCCGTGGGGCCTTCACATTTATTTATTTTGAAGCGGCGCTTGCTGCGCGGCGGCGGGTTTTTTACGCAAGCAGTCGTTGGCTCGGACAGGCGAGACTTTGGTCGCCGATCTCCGCAAGCGCGCTTGCGACCTCCGCCTTCGCCGCGTCGGCGAGTTCGACGATGGGCAGGCGGGTGTTCGGGCGGATAAAGCCGAGCAGGGACAGGGCGTATTTCAGGGCGGCCGGGTTCTCCCTGGAGAGCGCCGTCGTCAGCCGCGCAAGCCGATTTTGCTGATATCGCGCGGACTGCAGCCGCCCCTGCCGGCAGCTCGAAAAAATCGCATGGCACAGCTCCGGCGCGACATTGGATATCGCCGATATGCAGCCGTCGCCGCCCTGGCCGAGAAAAGCCAGCGCGGTAGCGTCATCCCCGGACAACAATCGAAACCCCGGCGGCAGCCGCGACTGCAGGCGCAGCGGACGGCAGATGTCGCCAGACCCATCCCGCAATCCGATGAACTGTCCGGATTCCGCCAGCCGCGCCAGGGTGTCGTCAGACAGTTCACGGACGGTCCGGGAGGGAATGTCGTGGAGGATGATGGGAAGCGCGGTGGCGTCGGCGATGGCCCGAAAATGCGCAGCAATGCCGGCCTGCATCGGCTTGTTGTAATAGGGCACCACCGACAGCACCGCATCGGCGCCGGCCCGTTCGGCGCGCCGCGTCAGATCGATGGCCTGGCTGGTTGAATTCGATCCGGCTCCGGCAATCACCCGGACGCGGCGTCGCGCGATCGCGACGGCGGCACCGACAAGGCTCTGCTGCTCGACCGGCGTCAGGGTCGAGGCCTCGCCGGCAGTTTCGCCGACCACGATCGCGGGGACGCCGGCGTCGATCTGGCGTTCGCAGAGCCTGGCGAAAGCCGCCAGATCGACTTTGCCCTGTTCGTCGAACGGGGTGGGAAGATCGGGGATGTAGCCCGCCAGCCAGGTGGCCGGAAATACCGTTGCTGTCATCTTGGGTTACGCCGCGTTTTCCATCTGGCCGAAGCCGTGTCGATAGGCGGAAAGCACGAGACCCTGCTGGCACCGCACCCCCGCCTCGATCCGAAAGCCCATCGCTTGCAGCGCAGCCCGGATTTTCAGGCTGGAGCCGCCTTCGCGGGAGTCGATCAGGACGGCGAGGGCCGCGCTGGTGCAAAGAAATGGCGAGATCCGGCCAAGCTCGGCCTCGATGCAAGCCGGCGAGTTTCGATCCGTGATCAGACCAACCGCGTGCTGTCCCCTGGCAACGCGGCAGGTCGCTGTGGTGGCGACACGAAGGAATCCGCGGCGCCGAAGCGCCATATACAGTTGAAGGCTGTCGCCGCCGGCGACGACGGCGCGGTGCAGGGTGGACAAGCGGGTGAGCTCGATCATGATATCGACGACCTGCTCCTGGTCCGAGCCGGCATGAGCCTGAACCATCTTGCTCTCCTGGACGGCCGTTCGGCTGCTCATGCGACGCGCCGCATGCTGGCGGCGGCGGGCATCGGGCCGCAGTCGGCAGGCTTGCTGCCGGTATCGAGCTCGGTTTCGCGCGACAGTTCGACGATGGTTTCCGGATGATGGCCGTTCTCGAACAGCGCGTATTTGACGGCTTGCGCGCGGCTGACGAACAGGCCGCCATAAAGACCGTTCTGCTCCTGGGCGACCCAGTGGCCGCTGCTGTTTTTGCCGATGAAGACGATGGTGGATGCCGAGCTGCACGAGGGAGGTTCGACGAGCTTCACGTTGGTAGTCCTTTCATCTATCGAGCAACCTGCCGCCGAGGCCATCAGCCTTCCGTCGCGATGTCGCCTGTTGTGCGAATGTTTGGAAGCTTATCGTGGTCGGGAGGCGGCTTTACTCATGCCGGCAAATATCTTCCTGGCCGGATATGAAATCGAGGCCGGCCGCGCCGCGATCTCATAGGAGCCGCATAGGGATCGCGTTGCCGCATCAAACCGGGGCTGCCGCGTTGAAATCGCTGACCAGGTAGCACAGCGCCAGATAGGCCACGGTTTCATCCCAGTGGTTGAGAACCGTGTCGAACGGCACCTCGCGCTTGATGGCGCCGATGACGGCGCTGACGATGATCGACATCCACAGCAGTACGGCAAGGCTTCTGGCGAATCCGACGCCGCCAAAGCTTGCAAAAATAACCAGAATGACCATTCGCAGGCAAAAGCGAATCAGCACCTGGGTCGATCTCGGTTCTGCTAAATACGGAAACGGCGTCAAGATACGGCACTCCGACGGGACGGGATTGGTTCTCGGCTCTATGCGAAATTATCGCAGCAGTTCGGTTCGCAGCGCAGGTTGCCGCGGTACGGTGCGGGAGGGACGCTGGTCTGCTTTGACGGCGCAGTGACGTTCCGGGCCTCGACGAAAGCGACCAGGATCGCCAGCGGCAAATCGGCGTGACGGGCTTCGATCGCCTGATCGAGCCATTCCGGAAGCTCGCGCTGGCGCGACAGCGCGCAATGCCACTCGCCCTCGTCATAGACGATCCGGCGAATCTGCCATTGCGGCAACTCCAGATCGATCAAGGCAAGCGCGGCATCGGTCCAGGCTTCCGACTCGATCAGCCGTTCGATCCGCGCCGTCTTCTCGGTCGACCGGATCGGCGGAAAGCGCCGGCAGGTGGTCCCGACAATCTCGGCCATCAGTTCGGATGTCACGGCATCGGCGCCATGGAGCCGGGCACTGAGCCCGTCAGGTCCATGATATCCCTGAAGAAGTGTCACGGTCTTGTCCCACAATAGCACCGCGGTCCCGACCAGCGACCGCGCCCCCAAGCTGGGCAAAAGCTCATTTGAAAGCGAGGTGGAGCGGAGACCGCAAAAATAAAGATGTCGTGGGCGCCGGGGGCGGTTCTACCGCGCCGGGATCGATCAGCGGTCAGCCAGGCGACGCGCCAGGCCGGAATCCCAATGTCAACGAGGCCAGGGGGTTAAGGGATGGCCGGACCGGGTTTCCTTTATAAGAATCCTATAAGATTGCCGTTGCGGCTGCCTCGAAAACCTATGCCGGCGGTGGCACCTCACGGCCACCGCCGCGGGCAAGGCCGCGATCGCGATCCGGCCCCCGAATTGATTCATCGCAACAGGCCTTGCCGAAACGCGCAGAGGTTACCCCCGGAAACAAGCGCGATAGCGCGATAAGGAGCATCTCATGTTGGACATCGCCATGCTGGCGCTCGGGCTCGGTCTCTTCGTGGCGGCCATTGGCTATACCTATGCCTGCGAACGGCTCTGAGGAGAACGATCATGATGTTCGATTATACCCTCGCCGGCCTGGTCGCCGCGGGCCTGCTGTTTTACCTGACCTATGCCCTGCTGCGGCCCGAGCGGTTTTAGCGCTCGGCAGCGCGCCCCGGATCCGGTCCGGGACGCCGACCCTTTCCCGAACCTAATCACGTGCCAACCTGAAAGCACACCACTATGACCGTCATTGGCTGGATTCAAATTTTTCTGTTCTGTGCGATCATTGTCGCGCTGGTCAAGCCGCTCGGCTGGTACATGACCCGTGTCTTCAATGGCGAGCGTACATTCCTTTCTCCGATCCTGCGGCCGGTCGAGGCCGGCCTTTACTGGATCGGCGGCGTCGATGCCAAGCGCGAACAGCATTGGCTGACCTATACCGTCGCCATGCTGCTGTTCCATGTCGGCGGCTTCCTCATCCTCTATGCGGTGATGCGGTTACAGGCGGTCCTGCCGTTCAATCCGGCGGGACAATCCGCCGTCGCGGAGGACCTATCGTTCAATACCGCGATCAGCTTCATCACCAACACCAATTGGCAGAATTACGGCGGTGAAAGCACGATGTCCTACCTCGTGCAGATGCTGGGATTGACGCACCAGAACTTCCTGTCGGCGGCCACCGGCATCGCGCTCGCGGTGGCGCTGATCCGCGGCTTCTCGCGTTCTTCGATGCGCACCATCGGCAATTTCTGGGTCGATGTGACGCGCTGCACGCTCTATGTCCTGCTGCCGATCTGCATCGTCTATACGCTGTTCCTGGTCTGGCAGGGCATTCCGCAGACGCTCGGCGCCTATGTCGATGCCACGACGCTGGAAGGCGCCAAGCAGACCATCGCAGTAGGCCCGGTGGCCTCTCAGGTCGCCATAAAAATGGTCGGCACCAATGGCGGCGGCTTCTTCAATGCCAACGCCGCCCATCCGTTCGAAAACCCGACGGCCTTGTCGAACTTCGTGCAGATGCTCTCGATCTTCGTGCTCGGCGCCGCGCTGACCAATGTGTTCGGCCGCATGGTCGGCAACCAGCGCCAGGGCTGGGCGATCCTCGGTGTGATGGGCGTGCTGTTCATCGCCGGCATCGCCGTCACCTATTGGGCCGAAGCCAATGGCACTGCCGCGCTCGATGCGCTCGGGCTGACCGGCGGCAACATGGAAGGCAAGGAAGTCCGGTTCGGCATTGTCGCCTCGTCGCTGTTCGCGGTCGTCACCACGGCGGCGTCCTGCGGCGCCGTCAACGCCATGCATGACAGCTTTACCGCACTCGGCGGCATGATCCCGCTGATCAACATGCAGCTCGGCGAAATCATCGTCGGCGGCGTCGGCGCCGGCCTTTACGGGATGCTGCTGTTCGTCGTGCTCGCGATCTTCGTCGCCGGCCTGATGGTCGGCCGCACCCCGGAATATGTCGGCAAGAAGATCGAGGCCCGCGAAGTCAAGATGGCGATGCTCGCCATCCTGGTGCTGCCGCTGATGTATCTGGGCTGGACCGCGGTGGCCGTGGTGCTGCCGTCGGCCGTGGCGTCGATGGCCAATGCCGGCCCGCATGGCTTCACCGAGGTGCTCTATGCCTTTACTTCGGCGACCGGCAATAACGGTTCGGCGTTCGCCGGCCTGTCCGGCAACACCTTCTTCTACAACCTGACGCTGGCGAGTTCGATGTTCGTCGGCCGCTTCTTCATGATCGTGCCGGCGATGGCGCTGGCGGGCTCGCTGGCAGGCAAGAAGTCAATCCCGCCGTCTGCCGGCACGCTGCCGACAACCGGCGGCCTGTTCATCGGCCTCGTCGTCGGCGTGATCCTGATCATCGGCGGCCTGACCTTCTTCCCGGCGCTGGCGCTCGGCCCGATCGTCGAGCACCTCGCGAGCACCGCCAACACCCTGTTCTGATCGATCTCATTCGGAGTTACGTCCATGGAAACCATGAAACTGCAGAAGCGGGTGCCGGTCTCGGCAATGCTCGACCCGAAGATCGTGGTGCCGGCGATCGGCTCGGCCTTCGTCAAGCTCGATCCGCGGCTGATGATCAGAAACCCCGTCATGTTCGTGGTCGAGGTCGTCGCCGCGCTGACCACGGTGATCTTCCTGCGCGATCTGGTCACGGGTGGCGCGAATCTCGCTTTCACCTTCCAGATCATCCTGTGGCTTTGGTTCACCGTGCTGTTCGCCAACTTCGCCGAGGCGGTGGCGGAAGGCCGCGGCAAGGCCCAGGCCGAATCGCTGAAGAAAACCCGCACCGAAAGCCAGGCCAAGCTGCTGTCGGGCTCCGACAAGGCCTATCGTCTTGTCGCCGGCACCAGCCTCAAGGTCGGCGATGTCGTTCTGGTCGAGGCCGGCGACAACATTCCGTCCGATGGCGAAGTGATCGAAGGCGTCGCCTCGGTCAACGAGGCCGCGATCACCGGCGAGTCCGCGCCGGTGATCCGCGAATCCGGTGGCGACCGCTCGGCGGTGACCGGCGGCACCCAGGTGCTGTCCGACTGGATCCGCGTCCGCATTACCGCAGCGCAGGGCTCGACATTCATCGACCGCATGATCCGGCTGGTCGAGGGCGCCGAGCGGCAGAAGACGCCGAACGAGATCGCGCTCAATATTCTGCTCGCCGGCCTGACCATCATCTTCGTGTTCGCCACCGTGACCATCCCGAGCTATGCCGCTTACGCCGGCGGTCAGATCTCGGTGGTGGTGCTGGTGGCGCTGTTCGTGACGCTGATTCCGACCACGATCGGCGCGCTGCTGTCGGCCATCGGCATCGCCGGCATGGACCGGCTGGTGCGGTTCAACGTGCTGGCGATGTCGGGCCGGGCGGTCGAGGCCGCCGGCGACGTCGATACGCTGCTGCTCGACAAGACCGGCACCATTACCCTCGGCAACCGGCAGGCGACGGCATTCCGTCCGGTGCGCGGCGTCACCGAGCAGGAACTGGCCGATGCGGCGCAGCTGGCCTCCTTGGCCGACGAGACCCCCGAAGGCCGTTCGATCGTGGTGCTTGCCAAGGAGAAATACGGCATCCGCAGCCGCGACATGGCGGAGCTGGCTGCAACCTTCATCCCGTTCACGGCGCAGACCCGCATGAGCGGCGTCGATGCCGGCGCATCGTCGGTCCGCAAGGGCGCGGTTGACGCCATCCTCAACTATGTCGGGGGCGGGACGGCGCAATCCATGGCTTCCGGAAACACCGTTCGGGCCCTGCAGCCGTCGATCAACTCCGACGTCGGTCGCGAGATTCAGGCGATATCGGATGAAATCGCCAAATCGGGCGGTACGCCGCTTGCCGTGGCAAAAGACGGCCGGCTGCTCGGCGTCGTCCACCTCAAGGATATCGTCAAGGGCGGCATCCGCGAGCGCTTCGCCGAGCTGCGCCGCATGGGCATCCGCACCGTGATGATCACCGGGGACAATCCGATGACCGCGGCGGCGATCGCCGCGGAAGCCGGCGTTGACGATTTTCTGGCGCAGGCAACGCCTGAAGACAAGCTGAAGCTGATTCGCGACGAGCAGGCCAAGGGCAAGCTGGTGGCGATGTGCGGCGACGGCACCAACGACGCGCCGGCGCTGGCGCAGGCCGATGTCGGCGTCGCCATGAACACCGGGACGCAGGCGGCGCGCGAGGCCGGCAACATGGTTGATCTCGACTCCAATCCGACCAAGCTGATCGAGGTGGTCGAGATCGGCAAGCAGCTGTTGATGACCCGCGGCGCGCTGACGACGTTCTCGATCGCCAATGACGTGGCAAAGTACTTTGCCATCATCCCCGCGATGTTCCTGACCTTCTATCCGCAGCTCGGCGTGCTCAATGTCATGCATCTGGCGAGCCCGCAGAGCGCCATCCTGTCGGCGATCATCTTCAACGCGTTGATCATCATCGCTTTGATTCCGCTGGCCTTGAAGGGCGTGCCGTATCGCGCCGTCGGGGCGGGCGCCCTGCTGCGGCGCAACCTGATGATCTATGGCGCCGGCGGCATCATCATTCCCTTCATCTGCATCAAGGCGATCGATCTGGTGGTCGCCGCCCTGCATCTGGCCTGACGCTGGCCATCCCATTCCATCGACCAGGTTCTGGTCGACCTCGAGGAGAGACATCATGTTGAAGGAAATTCGTCCCGCCATCATCATTCTGGTCGCGCTGACGCTGATCACCGGCCTCGCCTATCCGCTCGCGATGACCGCGATTGCCGGCGCGGTGTTTCCGAAGCAGGCGCAGGGCAGCCTGGTCGAGCGGGACGGCAAGGTGGTCGGCTCGGCTCTGATCGGCCAGGAGTTCAAGGACGACAAGTATTTCCACGGCCGGCCGTCGGCGACCTCGGCGCCGGATCCGGCCGACTCCAGCAAGACCGTGCCGGCGCCGTACAATGCCGCCAATTCCGGCGGCTCCAACCTCGGTCCGACCAGCAAGGCGCTGAACGACCGGGTCAAGGAGGACGTCGACAGGCTGAAGGCCGAAAACCCCTCGGCGGCGGTGCCGGTCGATCTCGTCACCACCTCCGGCAGCGGCCTCGATCCCGATATCTCGCCGGAAGCCGCGCTGTTCCAGGTGCCGCGTGTCGCCAAGGCGCGCAATCTGCCGGAAGATCAGCTCCGCCAGCTGGTCACGAAATACACCCAAGGCCGGCTGGCCGGCCTGCTCGGCGAGCCGCGCGTCAACGTTCTTGCGCTCAATCTGGCGCTGGACGCGGCGGCATCGAAATAGCCGAGCTAGGCTGCATCAGGCGTCAGGACTATAATGCCTTATGGCCAATCAACGTCGCGACCCTGAAAAAAGACCGTCTCCGGATGCGCTGCTGGAGGCGGCGCGTCGGGAGCACGATCAGGCCGGGCGGCTCAAGATCTTTGTCGGCGCAGCGCCCGGCGTCGGCAAGACCTACGAGATGCTGAACAGCGCGCATGCCAAGCTCAAGGCCGGTGCCGACGTCGTCGTCGGCGTCGTCGAGACCCACGGGCGGGCGGAGACCGAGGCCCTGCTGCAAGGCCTCGAAGTCATCCCGCGCAAACGGTTCGAGTACAAGGACCAGATTCTCGAGGAGATGGATCTCGATGCGCTGATTGCGCGCCATCCAAAAATTGCGCTGGTCGATGAACTCGCCCACAGCAACGCGCCAGGCAGCCGCCATCCGAAGCGCTATCTCGACGTCGAGGAACTGCTCTCGCACGGCATCGACGTCTACACCGCGGTCAATATCCAGCATATCGAAAGCCTCAACGACGTGGTCGCCCAGATCACCCATGTACGGGTGCGCGAGACCGTGCCGGATTCGGTGTTCGACCGGGCGGACGCCATCGAACTGATCGATCTGACGCCGGACGACCTCATTCAGCGTCTGAAGGAAGGCAAGGTCTACGTCCCCCGACAGGCCGAGCGCGCGCTTGAACATTATTTTTCGCCGGGAAATCTGACGGCGCTGCGCGAGCTGGCGTTGCGGCGCACCGCCGAGCGCGTCGATGAGCAACTGCTCACCCATATGCAGGCCAACGCGATCGCCGGTCCCTGGGCGGCGGGCGAGCGCATCCTGGTCTGCCTCAGCGAGGACCCGCTTGCGGCGGGGCTGGTGCGCTACACCAAGCGTCTGGCCGACCGGCTGCACGCGCCCTGGACCGCCATCAGTATCGAGACCAGGCGCAGCCTGCAATTGAGCGACGAACAACGCGACCGGCTCGCCGATACCTTACGATTGGCCGAGGCGTTGGGCGGCGAGGCGCTCACCATTCCCGGCGTCGGGCGCCGCATCGCCGATGACCTGATCAGCTTCGCGCATGCCAACAACGTGACCCAGATCATCATCGGCAAGTCGGTGCGCTCGCGATGGTTTGAAATAGTCCGCGGCTCCGTCGTGCATGACCTGGTGCGGCGCGCCGGCAATATCAGCGTCAGCGTGATCGCCGGCGACGACCTGCCCTCCGGGCCGGTGGCCAAGACCGCGGTGCAGACCGCGGCGCGGCCCGAGCCGTTCGATCCGCGGCCCTATCTGATGGCGCTGGCGTTCGTGGTCATCGGCCTCGCCGCCGCCGAGCTGATCCAGCCGATATTTGGCATCGAGAATGTCGACCTGGTGTTTCTGACCGCGGTAGTCAGCGTCGCGGTTCGCTTCGGCCTGTGGCCGTCGCTGCTGGCCAGCGTCGCGGCCTCGCTGTGCTATAATTTCTTCTTCCTGCCGCCGGTCTACACCTTCACGATCACCGACCCGACCAATGTCGCGGCGTTCTTTTTCTTCATGCTGATCGCGATCCTGGTTTCCAACGTCGCGGCGCGCGTTCGGACCCAGGCCGTTTCGGCGATCGGGCGGGTGCGGACCACCGAATCGCTGTACGCCTTCAGCCGCAAGCTCGCCAGCACCGCGACGCTGGACGACGTATTATGGGCGACCGCCTATCAGACCGCGCTGATGCTGAGGGTTCGGGTGGTGCTGCTGCTGCCCGAGGATGGCGTGCTTAGCGTGAAGGCGGGCTATCCGCCCGAGGATCAACTGGACAAGGCCGACCTTGCCGCCGCGAACTGGGCCTGGAGCAATGATCGCCCGGCCGGGCGGGGCTCGGATACGCTACCCGGCGCCAAGCGCCTGTTCCTGCCCATGCGGACCGGGCGCGGATCGATCGGCGTCATCGGTATCGACGACGACAAGACCGGTCCGCTGCTGACCCCGGACCAGCGGCGGCTGCTCGACGCCCTGGTGGACCAGGGCGCGCTTGCGATCGAACGGGTGCTGCTGGTCGAGGACATGGATCGGGTCAAGCGCAGCGTCGAATCCGACCGCTTACGCTCGGCGCTGTTGACCTCGATCTCGCACGATCTCAAGACGCCCCTGGCGTCGGTTCTCGGCGCCGCCAGCACGATGCGGGATCTCTCCAGCGGGCTGACCGACGCGGAAAAGCGCGATCTGCTCGCAACCGTGATCGACGAGTCCGAACGGCTCAATCGCTTCATCGCCAATTTGCTCGACATGACCAAGCTGGAATCCGGCGCCGTGGTGCCGAACACGGCACTGCACGATCTCAGCGAGATCGTCGGCAGCGCCTTGCGCCGCGCCAGCAAGATCCTGGTGCATCACAAGGTCTCGCTCGAGCTTGCCGCCGACATGCCGATGCTGGAACTCGACGCGGTGCTGTTCGAACAGGCGCTGTTCAACCTGTTGGACAACGCCGCGAAATACTCGCCCGCCGACACCACGATCTCGATCAGGGGCCTGCGCGACAAGGATACGGTCACGCTGGAAATCATCGACGAAGGCGGCGGCATTCCGGGGTCGGAGCTGGAAAGCGTATTCGACAAATTTTATCGCGCGCAAAAGGGCGACCATGTCCGCCCCGGCACCGGTCTCGGGCTGGCGATTTCCCGCGGCTTCGTCGAGGCCATGCATGGTACGATCTCCGCGGCCAACCGCACCGATCGGAACGGCGCCGTGCTGACCATCCGGCTGCCGATTCCGGCGGCCTCCGACCAGCTGGACACTGCCGCATGAACGCCACACCGATCAAGGTCCTTGTCATCGACGACGAACCGCCGATCCGAAAATTGCTTCGGATGGGGTTGAGTACCCAGGGCTACGAGATCCTGGAAGCCTCCAACGGCAAGATGGCGCTCGAATTGCTGGCCCAAAATCCCGCGCTGATCATTCTCGATCTCGGCCTGCCGGATATCCAGGGCCATGAATTGCTGCGCATGATTCGCGGCCGCAACGACAGCGTGCCGATCGTCGTGCTGTCGAGCCGCGGCGACGAGGCCGGAAAGGTCCAGGCGCTCGACCTCGGCGCCGACGATTATCTTACCAAGCCGTTCGGGATGGACGAGCTGCTCGCCCGCATGCGCGCAGCGCTGAGGCACCAATTGCAGGTTCACGGCGAGCGGCCGGTGTTTCGATCCGGCGATCTGTCGGTCGATCTGGTCCGCCGCCTCGTCAAGGTCGGCGACAGGGACGTCAAGCTGTCTCCGAAGGAATACGAATTGTTGCGCGTGCTGGTGCAGCATGCCGGCAAGGTGCTGACCCACCGTTTTCTGCTCAAGGAGCTATGGGATGAACTGACCGACGCGCAATATTTGCGGGTCTATGTGCGTCAGCTCCGGCAAAAGATCGAGGCCGATCCCGAGCGTCCGCAATTCGTCCTGACCGAAACCGGCATCGGCTATCGGCTGAGGGCGGGGGATTGAAGCAAGGAATATGGCCGGCAGCGGTCATCTTGAATGCGGGTGATCCGAGGAGCGGCAGCGGCAGGGTGTCGTCGCCCGTGTATCGCGGTTGTCGCCCGCGCGGAACCAACTTCGTTCGTCAAGATTATTTTTCGGGCAACCGGGAGAACACCATGGCACGGAAATATTCGAAAAAAGCGTCTGCCGACGTCGAGCGGGTGATGAAAAAGCGCAAGGCCGGCACCTTGAGGAGCGGCCGGTCTGGCAAGAAGGTCACCAGCCGCAAGCAGGCGATCGCCATCGGTCTTTCCGAGGCGAGGGCCGAAGGCAAGAGAGTTCCGAAAAAGGCTTCGAAAAAAACCAAGACCGCGAAGAAGCGGAAAACGAAGAAGAAGTAGGGGGCTCATACGCTCGATCACGGTTGAATTCCAGGCCTGCGCATCCAGGTCGGTTGTTGCCGGCTTGGATAATGATATTGGCGGACTCGGCTAAACCCGGGTTCGGACGGCGCATTCCCGAAAATGATGCCTTTGCCGGGTCAGGCGCTCAGCCCGCCTTGCGCGCCCGTGCCGCCGACCGATGCGCTTTCTTGACGGGCCGGTGTGCCGGCCGGCGTGCGGGAGAAGCCGAGCGCTTGGCGGAGCCCTTGCCCTTCAGGCTCTGCCGCAACGCATCCATCAGGTTGACGACATTGTCGGTTTTTTGCCCGCGCTCGGGGGCCCTGGCCGGCTTGCCGGCGGCCTTGCGCCTGACCAGCGCCTTCAGGGCGTTCTCGTATTCGTCCTTGAATTTCGACGGATCGAAATGCGCGGCCTTGGTGTCGAGGATATGACCGGCGAGCTCGATCATGTCTTTTGATATTTTCGGGCTCTTTATGCCGCTGAAATACGCGTCTTGGTCGCGCAGTTGGTACGGATATCGCAGCGTGGTGCCGAGCAGGCCCTTGCCCAGCGGCTCGATGGCGATGACGTGCTCGCGATTGGTCAGGACAATGCGGGCAAGCGCAACGCGATCCTGATCCTTCATGGCGTCGCGGATCACGACGAAGGCGTCGATCCCGGCCTTGCCATCGGGCGCGATATAATAGGGATGATCGAGATAGCGGTTGTCGATCTCGTGCTTCGGAACGAAGCTGTCGATGTCGATGGTGTGGGTGCTTTCGACCTGAACCGCTTCCAGCTCCTGCTTTTCGATTTCGACATATTGGCCTTTTTTCAATTCATAACCGCGTCCCTTGTCGTCGCCTTCGACGACGTCGCCAGTCTCGGAATCGACCATCTGCTGCCTGAGCCGGTTGCCGGTTTGCCTGTTGATGATGTGAAAGCGGGTTTTGTCGGTGGCCGTCGACGCCGGATAGAGCAGGACCTGGCATGAAACCAGCGAGAGTTTCAACGAGCCTTTCCAGTAGGGGCGCGGCAGGGCCATCGATTCCTCCAGCCAACCCGTCGTGATTGCGGAAAATTCGGCGCAGACGCGTTCGGGAACTTCAACGACAATTGAGCATTTTGGTTCCAGGCCCTAAGCTGGGGCGACAGGCGCCGCCACGCCGTTTGCGCGGGATATCATCGTGTCTCTTAGAAACCTCTCGGCCTATCGGAAGAAGCGGGATTTCGACAAGACCGCCGAGCCCAGCGGCGAGGCCAGGGTAGCCTCTTCGAAGCAGCGGCGGTTCGTGGTCCAGAAACACGATGCGACCCGGCTGCACTACGATTTCAGGCTGGAGTTCGATGGCGTCTTCAAATCGTGGGCGGTCACGCGCGGGCCCTCGCTCGATCCGCACGACAAGCGGCTGGCGGTAGAGGTGGAAGACCATCCGCTCGACTATGGCGATTTCGAAGGCACCATTCCGAAGGGCCAGTACGGCGGCGGTACCGTGCAGCTATGGGACCGCGGCACCTGGGAATCCGAGGATCCCGAGCGGGGATTCAAGAAGGGCGATCTGAAATTCACGCTGCACGGCGAAAAGCTGCATGGCAGCTGGGTACTGGTGCGGATGCGCCGGGATCGTGACGGCGGCAAGCGGACCAATTGGCTGCTGATCAAGCATCGCGACGAATTTGCCAGGGAAGGCAACGCCAACAGGATCCTCGACGCCGATCAATCGGTGGCGTCGGGACGGACCATGGACCAGATTGCCGCAGGCAAGGGCAGGGCGCCGAAGCCGTTCATGACGGCGAAGTCCAAGGGCGCCGCCGCGGTGTGGAATTCGAACCGCGGCGAGGCCGCCGAAGCGCGCGCCGGCAACGCTGCTGCGCCGGCCAGGGGCAGCAAGGTTGCCGCGATGCCGGATTTCGTCGCGCCGCAGCTCTGCACGTCCGTCGATCGCCCGCCGGGTGGGGCGGGGTGGTGCCACGAGATCAAGTTCGACGGCTATCGCGCGCAGCTGCGCGTCGAGCACGGCAAGGCCACGCTGAAGACCCGGAAGGGTCTGGACTGGACCGATAAATTCCAGGCCATCGCCGGGGAGGCAAGCGCGCTTCCGGATGTGCTGATCGACGGCGAAATCGTCGCGCTCGACCATGATGGCGTTCCGGATTTCTCGACGCTGCAGGCCGCCCTTGCCGATGGCGACACCGACAATCTGGTGTTCTTCGGCTTCGATTTGCTGTTCGCGGACGCCACCGATATTCGCCGTTTGCCGCTTGACGAGCGAAAGCAGCAATTGAAGAAGCTGCTGCTTTCGCGCGGCAAGGGCAAAGCCCGGTTGATCCGCTATGTCGAGCATTTCGAGGGTGGTGGTGAAGCGGTTTTGCAGTCGGCACGCCAGCTTTCGCTGGAGGGCGTGGTTTCGAAGAAGCTCAGCGCGCCGTACCGATCGGGCCGCTCCGAGAACTGGACCAAAGCCAAATGCCGCGCCGGACATGAGGTCGTGCTCGGCGGCTGGAAAACCACCAATGGCAAATTCCGCTCGCTGATGGCGGGCGTCTATCGCGGCGACCATCTTGCGTTTGTCGGAATCATCGGCACCGGCTTCGGGCAGGACAAGGTCAGGCGCGTCATGCCGGCGCTGAAGGCTGCGTCCTCCAGCCAAAATCCCTTTGGCGGCAAGGATGCGCCGCGCAAGACCCGCGACGTGCATTGGCTGAGGCCGGAGCTGGTGGCCGAAATCGAATTCGCAGGCTGGACCGACGGCGGCAACATCCGGCAGGCTGCGTTCAAGGGGCTGCGCCTGGACAAGCCAGCCGGAGAGGTAACCGCGGAAAACCCGGCCGTGACCACCATCGCCACACCCGCTCGAAAGATCGAATCCGGCAACGCCAGGCCGGGCAGGAAAGATATAGCGCAGTCGCCAGCCAAAGCCGGCTCCGCTGTTGTGATGGGGGTGGTGATTTCCAAACCCGACAAGGAGTTGTGGCCGGACGGCGGCGACGGTCACGGCGTTACCAAGCTCGACCTTGCCCGCTATTTCGAGGCGGTGGGCGGCTGGATGATCGGCCATTTGAAGGGCCGTCCCTGCTCGGTGGTCCGCGCACCGGACGGCATCGGCGGCCAGACCTTCTTTCAACGCCACGCCATGCCTGGCACCTCCGATCTGCTGGAGCTGGTAAAAGTCTCCGGCGATCGCAAGCCTTATCTGCAGATCGATCGCGTCGAGGGGCTTGCCGCGGTGGCGCAGCTTGGCGGCGTCGAGCTGCACCCCTGGAATTGCGCGCCGGGCGCCCCGGACATTCCGGGGCGGCTGGTATTCGATCTCGATCCGGCGCCGGACGTCGAATTTGCCGAAGTCATCGCGGCCGCCAAGGACATGCGGCAGCGTCTGGCGAAGCTTGGCCTGGAAAGCTTCTGCAAGACCACCGGCGGCAAGGGCCTGCATGTGGTGACGCCGCTGGCGCATGGCGCAAGAGACAAGGTGACGTGGCCGGAGGCCAAGGCATTCGCGCAAGGGGTTTGCCAGTGGATGGCCGCGGAAGATCCCGAGCGCTATCTGCTGAACATGTCGAAGAAGCTGCGCAAGGGAAAGATTTTTCTGGACTATCTGCGCAACGACCGCATGGCCACCGCGGTCGCGGTGCTGTCGCCGCGCGCGCGCGCAGGCGCCACCGTGTCAATGCCGCTGAGCTGGGCGCAAGTGCGCGGCGATCTCGATCCGAAGCGCTACACGGTCCGCACCGTGCCGGCGCTGCTCGCCAAAACCAAGGCGTGGCAGGATTATGATGACGCGGCCGCCTCGATCAAGCCGGCGATCAGGAAGCTCGCCGCGCGAAAAGGATGATGCATCGGCAACACACGTCGCCATCCTCCGCTTTCGCGGAGGATGGCGACGGATCGCAGGCGCCAACATAGCAGCTGGGCACGGCACGAGAACGCCTTGCCCACCTTCTAACTATGGAGAATGACTAAGGAAAACCTAGAGTCTTCCGAGCAGCAGCAGGATGAGCAGGATCACGATGACGAGGCCGAGGCCGCCGCCGCCATAATATCCGGTCCCATAAAACGGGCCGCCGCCGATACCGCTGAACCCGCCGAGCAAGGCGATAACGAGAATAATGAGAATGATCGTTCCGAGTGACATCTAGCAATTCCTCCAACCCGGCAGCCGGCACCTGTTGCCCCGCCCTCGGGCAAAAAACAAACGGGAACCGGGAAAGTTCCATCCTTTCCCAAGCGTCATTCCCAGCGCTCTTTTCCGGAAGACGATCCGCTATTACATGCTTTCACAATGCTCCTTGATGATCGTGCCCTGGAAATTGAAAATGTCCGCACCGCTTGTCGTTTCGATTCCGCATCGGCTTGGCCGCGAAGAGGCCACGCGCCGCCTGAAGGCGGGCTTGACGCGCGCGGCCTCCAGCATCCCGGCATTAAAGGTCGATGAGGAGAGGTGGGAGATCAATCGGATGTTCTTCCGCATCCGCGCGCTGGGACAGGCGGCGTCGGGCCATCTCGATGTGGCGGACGATCATGTCCAGCTCGAAGTGACATTGCCCTGGCTGCTGCAGAGATTTGCCGAGGTCGCTCAAGTTGCAATCAGGAATCGGGGCCGTCTGTTGCTGACCAAAAAGGACTGATGAGCAGTCGATATTGCTGCGCAACAATTTATTGCTCTGCAGCATAGGCATTTGAAAAACTTAGCTGCGGCTCAATCCCTAAGCTTGTTGGTAACGAATTCTCCGGAATATCAAATCCTGCGCGGAAGTAGGGAACCGACCTCTGGTTGAGTCGGCACGAAACCCGCCAGGCCGTCCGGCCGTCGATCCCGGGCGGCCTTTCGTTTTTATGAGAACCTCGTCATCGCCGAACACGCTTTCGCGTCGGCTTCACGACACCTTCAAATCTGGCCTTCAGCACCGCGGCCGGCAGATGCCGGAACAGGGCAGCAAGCGGCAACTCCGCGCCACCATGGCCTGCCAGCGAATAGCCACTCAGGCTCAGTGAGCCTTCAAAGGCTTCTGCGCGCGGCCAGGCCCGGCCGCCTTGCGTTATCGGGGCGAGCGATTTGGTGACGGCAACAACGGCCACGTCGCGCTCATGGCGACGGGCGAAGGCAATGACATGGTCACGATGCGGTCCGCTGACCTGCAGCGGTTCGTAGTCGCCGTGCGTGAACACTCCGGCAAGCTCGGTCCGCAGTTTCAACAGACGCCGGGTCCAGGCCAGCTTCAAATGACCATCGGGCCATTTTTGCGTGAGGCTTGGCCAGTCCGGAGTTTCCACTGCCGCCAGCACGGCGGCGCGCTCGGCAAAATCCACCGGCCGCCGGTTATCTGGATCGACCAGGGACAAATCCCAAAACTCCGTTCCCTGATAGAAGTCGGGCACACCGGGCATCGTGGCCTTCAGCGTGATCTGACTGAGCGAATTCAGCGCCCCCAACAGCGCGATGCGCCGGCCGAGGGCTTCGAGCGAGTCCAGGAATTCAGCCGAGGCCGATCGATCCAGAATCCGCGCCAGGAACGTGTGCAATCCGGCTTCATAGGCCTGGTTGGGATTGAGCCAGCTGGTTTCCTGCTTGCCTTCGCGTGCCGCTTTCAACGCATAGGCCTGCATCCGCGGCAGCAGGGTATCGTCGTGCCCGGCCGGCGGCCAGGCGCCGAGCAGGGCCTGATACAGCATGTATTCGAATGCGGCAGAGGGCGCGCGGATGTCGCCTTCCATGACGAGATGCCGCGCGTTGAGGATTTTCCATCGCGCGACCGCGCTGGCCCATTCGCCGGGAAGCTCCGCCAGTGCCGCCAGCCGGGCGCGGGCGTCCTCGCCGCGCTTGGTGTCGTGGGTCGCGGTCGCGGTCATGCCATGCGGCCATTCCGCGACCCGGGTCCGCATCAGGTCGTGAAAGGCATCGATTGAAAGCGCCTTGGCGGAGGGGTCGCCGCCGACCTCGTTCAGCGCCAGCAGCCGGTGGTAGCGATAAAACGCCGTGTCCTCCAGCGACTTCGCCATCACCGGACCGGTGAACTGCTGCAGCTTGAGGGCGAAGCGGCGTACCCGCGGCGCGCTGTGCGCGGGCCGGCCCGGCTTGATCAGAGCCATGGTCAGCACATCCCGCAGAAAATCGAAAATGCCTTCGTCGGCGGCGAACCAGTCCGCGCGCGCCTTCTCGATCGTCTGGGCGATCAGCGCCTGGTCGTGCGGGGTCGGCCCCCCCGGTGTGAGGTAGGTGCGATAGACTGGAAAATGCAGGACGTAGAGTTCAAGCGCCTGGCGCAAACTGTCGGCGGAATAGTCGCGGGTGGAGTAGTGGCCGCCGGCGATCCGGGCCAGCAGCCGCCGTAGCACCGTGAACTCGCTGGTCAGCAGGGTCTCGAGCACCCGGCGCTTGGCGTCCTTCAACACCGGGTCAAGCCTGGGCGGTAGATTGCTGATCTGCCGCCACACCTCGTCGAGCGGGTCGAGGCCCTTGCCGTCGACCAGCACCTGGGTGATGGCATTCAGCCACTCATAGCCGGTGGTGCCGTGGACGCCGTTGAAGCGATGCAGTTGTTCGTGTTCGCCGAGGATTTTTTCGATCACCACGTAGAGCGGCTCGGCCGACTTTCCCTGCGCATCCCGGATCAGGCGGTGCAGGCGCTGGAAATACTGCGCGGGATCGCGCAAGCCGTCGATGTGATCGAGCCGCAGCCCCTGCAGTTTGCCTTCCGCGATCAGCGTTTTGACCAGCCGATGGATGGCGTCGAAGGTGCCGGCATCCTCGACCCGCAGCCCGGCCAGGGTATTGACGTCGAAGAAGCGCCGGTAGTTGATATCGCTGGAGGCGAGCCGCCAATGGCCGAGCTTGTAGTGCTGGCGTTCCAACAGATGGTGCAGCGCCAGGATCTGCGCGGGGCGATCCGGCGCCACCCGATAGGCTTCCAGCCCGCGGGCGATGAGTTCGGCGCTGCCGGCGATGGCTTTCAATTCCGCCTTGAAGGCGGGCGCCTCCTTGCGGTTGGGATGGCGCAATCCCTTGTAGCGCGATGCGAGGTCGAGCATGTGCCTTCCCGCCGCACTGCCTTCAACCCCGGCCTGCTTGACGATCGCGCGCAATATCTCGCTGTAGCGCTCGGGCGCGATCGGCAGCCGGTGTTCGAAATACCAGGCTGAAAAGCTGCCTTCGCCGGCGTCATAACGCAGCTCGATCTCGCCCTTTTCCAAAGCTTCGCCATAGGACGAGCCGATGATCGGCAACAGCACGCCGCCGCGGGCCCGATACGGCAGGATGTCCCAGTCGATGTCGAACGACACCGCATGCGGCGAGGCCGGACCCCATTCCAGCACGTCGAGCCACCATGGATTGTCGGCAAAATGCACGCCGACATGGTTGGGAACGAAATCGAGAATCAGGCCGAGGTCATGTTGCTGCAGCGCCCGGCTCAACCGCGCGAAGCCGGCGTCGCCGCCGAGCTCCGGATTGAATTGGGTGTGGTCGATGATGTCATAGCCGTGGGTCGAACCCTTGCGCGCCTTCATGAATGGCGATGCATAGAGGTGGGTGATACCGAGCGCTTTCAGATAGGGGACGATGGCCGCGGCGGCGTCGAAATCGAAGTCCGCCGTCAGCTGTACGCGGTAGGTGGCGATCGGAACGGTCGGCGGCATCAGCGCGCTTCCAGGCGCCAGAACACCGACCAGGGCGGCAGGCGGTCGCCGATCTCGCCGCCCCAGATCGCGATGCCGGTCCTATCGCCGGGCTGGTGGGCAATCTCGCCGCTCGACAAATTGGCCTCGAGCCGCAACGCGGCGCCATCGCCCATGCGCCAGTCGGCGGTCAGCAAACCGTTGTCCGCGGCCCGCGCGTTGCCGAAGCGAGCCCCCGCCAGCCGGGGCACGATCTGTTGCCGGCGGATCGCGAGCAGCTCCTGCACCAGCGCCAGCCGCTGCTTTCCCGGCGCCCGATCTCGCGAGTCCCAGTCCAGCACCGCCGATTGCAGGGTCGCTTGTTGCAGCGGATCGGGGAGCTCATCGCCATAGGCCGCGTAGGCCCAGGCATATTCGCTGCGCCGGCCTTTGCGAACGGCCGCCGCGAGATCGCCCTGGAAATCACAGAAGAACGGGAACGGCGCTTTCGAGCCCCATTCCTCGCCCATGAACAGCATCGGGATCATCGGCGCCAGCAGGGTGACCGCCAGGGCTGCTTCGATCGCCGCAGGGCCGACCAGGCTTTCGAGCCGGTCACCGAGCGGGCGGTTGCCGATCTGGTCGTGGTTCTGCACGAAGTTGACGAAGGCGGTCGGGGCGAGTTCGCCGCTCGGCTCGCCGCGCGGCTGGCCGCCGCGGTGCTTCGACGCTTCGCCCTGATAGACAAAGCCGGAGCCAAGCCCTCGCGCGATATCGCGCAGCGGCGAGCGCTGATAGTCGCTGTAGTAGCCCTGCGTCTCCCCGGTCAGCAGCACGTGCCAGGCGTGATGATAGTCGTCGTTCCACTGCGCGCGGTATTGGCCGCGCAACGGCTCTTGTCCGGGATCCAGCAAGCTGACGCGGTTGTCGTCGTTTTCAAGCACCAGATGGAGGTGACGGCCCGTTTCCTCGGCGAGATCGCCGACGGCGCGGCTGAGATCGTGCAGCATCGGAGTCTCGCCCTGCTCCGGGATGGCGTGAACCGCATCCAGCCGCAGCCCGTCGAACCGGTATTGGCGCAGCCAATATACGGCATTTTCGACCGCGAAGGCGCGCACCTGCGGCACCCGATAATCGATCGCGCTGCCCCAGGGGGTCTGCGCCTCGGTAAAGAAGCCAGGCGCATAGCGCGGCAGATAATTCCCTTCGGGGCCGAAGTGATTGTAGACCACGTCGAGAAACACCATCAACCCGCGCAGATGCGCCTCATCGATCAGGACCTTGAGATCGTCTGGTCGTCCATAGACGCTGTCCGGCGCGTACCACAATACGCCGTCATAGCCCCAGTTGCGCCGGCCCGAAAAATCCGCCAGCGGCATCAATTCCAGCGCGGTGATTCCGGTGCTCACCAGATGATCGAGCTTGCCGATCATGGCGCGGTAAGTGCCCTCCTGGGTGAAGCTGCCGACATGGGCTTCGAGCAGGACGGTTTCCTGCCAGGGGCGTCCGCGCCAGTCCGTAGCGCGCCAGCGGTAGCTTTCGTGATCGATCACCTCGCTCGGCCCCGAAATGTCATCGGGCTGAAACGCCGAGGCCGGATCCGGCACATCGATCTCGTCGTCGATCCGGAATTTGTATCGCGCGCCGGCCGCTACGCCGGCGATATCGGCGGAAAACCAGCCATCGGCATCGCGTCGCAGCGGATAGGGCCGTTGCAGCAGCAGATCGACGCGCTTTGCCGCCGGCGCCCATAGCCGAAACGAGGTGCCGTCCGCCGTCGGCGTTGCTCCGAATTGCCGCTTGTTCATGCCGAACCTGCAAAGGCAAGGACCGTGCGGGGAGACGCTTTTGCATCGCTCCCGGATGGGAAGTCCGTGACGGTTTGTTGGCCGTCCGCGGTGTTCACCACCTGCTGCCAGGACTTGTATTCCGGCATCTTCGGCAGCTTGAACGCGATTGCCTCGGGGGCGGCGTTCAGCACGATGAAGATCGGCGCCTGCCCCGGCTCGCCGGGTCCCAGCACATAGGCCAGAAACCGGCCTTCCGGAAAATTCCAGTCCTGCTCCTTCATCTCGTCGGCCGAGGGCGTCAGCCACAGCACCCCGTAGGATCCGTCGGCGCGCCGTCCATCGAGCCAGCGGCGGGCGCGGATCTGAGGAAACCGTCTTCGCAACTCGGTCATGTGGCCGACGAAATCGGTGAGGTCGTCGCCGTCGCGGTTGAGGTGCTCCCAGCCGACCCAGCCTGTTTCATTGTCCTGGCAATAGGCATTGTTGTTGCCGTTCTGGCTGTTGCCGACTTCATCGCCGGCCAGAATCAGCGGTACGCCCTGCGCCAGCAGCAGGCAGGCAAGCTGGTTCTTGCGAAGCTGGCGGCGCAGGGCGACGATCGCGACGTCGTCGGTCGGGCCTTCATGGCCGCAATTGTTGCTGTAGTTCTCGCTGGAGCCGTCGCGATTGTCTTCGCCATTGGCCTCGTTGTGCTTTTCGTTGTAGCTGAACAGATCGGCCAGCGTGAAGCCGTCATGCACCGTGATGTGATTGACACTGGCTCGCGGCGCGCGGCCGGCATGGTTGAACAGGTCGGAGGAGCCGGTCATGCGGCTCGACACCTCGCCGATCAGGCTGCCTTCGCCGCTCCAGTAGCGTCGCATCGCGCTGCGATAGCGGTCATTCCACTCCGACCATTGCGACGGAAACGCGCCGACTTGATAGCCGCCCATGCCGAGATCCCACGGCTCGGCGACCAGTTTCACGGTGGCGAGCACCGGGTCTTGCCGGATCGCGGTGAGGAACGCGGAATTGCGGTCGAAGCCGTTCGGGCCGCGCGCCAGCGTGGTGGCAAGATCGAACCGGAAGCCGTCGACATGGCAGACCTCGACCCAGTAGCGCAGCGAATCCATCACCATCTGCAGAACCCGCGGATGGGTGAGATTGACCGAGCTGCCGCAGCCGGTGAAATCGTCGTAGAACCGCGGATTGTCCGGCTTCAGCCAGTAGTAGGAGGCATTGTCGATGCCGCGGAACGACAGCGTCGGGCCCATATGGTTGCCCTCGGCGGTGTGATTATAGACGACGTCGAGCAGCACTTCGATGCCGGCGTCGTGCAGCCGGGCCACCGCGGTGCGGAAGGCGTCGAGCGGATTGTCCTGGGAGTAACGCGGCTCCGGCGCGAAGAACGAAAGCGTGTTGTATCCCCAGTAGTTCGTCAGCTTCTTTTCGACCAGCGTTCTGTCATCGACGAAGCCATGGACCGGCAGCAGTTCGACGGTGGTGACCCCGAGCCGCTTGAAATGTTCGATCATGGCGGGCGAGGACAGCCCGCCATAGGTGCCGCGCAGGTTCGGCGGCACGTCCTCGCGCTTCTGGGTCAGACCCTTGACGTGCGCTTCATAGATGATGGTGTCCTCCCAGGGGACGTTTGGTCGGGTCTCGCGGCGTCCCCAGTTGAAGGTTTCGTCGACGACGACGGCTTTCGGCATGCCGCGGGCATTATCGCGGCGATCGAACGACAGATCCTCGCGCGGGCTTCCGGTGCGGTAGGCGAAATGGGCATCGCTCCACACCAGCCGTCCGGCAAGACGCCGGGCATAGGGATCGAGCAGCAGCTTGTTGAAATTGAAGCGGTGGCCGTGTTCGGGCTCATAGGGTCCATGAACCCGATAGCCGTAGAGCTGTCCGGGCGATACGTCGTTCAGATAGCCATGCCAGACGTCTTCGTTGCGCTCCGGCAACTCGATGCGTTCGAGCTCGCGCCGGCCCTGGCTGTCGAACAGGCAGAGTTCGACTTTTTGGGCGTTGGCCGAGAACAACGCAAAATTAGTGCCCCGGCCGTCCCAGCTTGCACCGAGGCGCGAGAACGTTCCGGCGGACAGTCGCATGCTTAGCTTTCCGGTACGAGAAAAATGGCGGCCAAAGGCGGAAGGGTGAGGTTGAGCTCGGGCACCAGGCCCTGCAACGTCTGGACTTCGCCGACGTTCCCGACATTGCTGCCGCCGTAATGCGCGGAATCCGAATTGAGAACTTCGCGCCATTTGCCGATGAACGGCACCCGGACGCGATAGTTATGATAAACGTTAGGTGAAAAATTGACAACTACGAGACAGCGCGCGCGGGCATCGTTGCCCTTGCGTATCCAGGCGAACACGTTGCCGCCGGCGTCGTCGGTCACGATCCATTCAAAACCGGCTTGATCGCAATCCAGTTCGTGCAGCGCCGGCAACGCGGCATAGAGCCGGTTCAGATCGCGGATCAGCGACTGGATGCCGGCGTGCCGGCCTTGCTCGAGCAGATGCCAGTCAAGCGAGGCATCGTGATTCCATTCGCGCTCCTGGCCGAATTCGCAGCCCATGAACATCAGCTTCTTGCCGGGGTGACCGAACATGAAGGCATAGTAGGCGCGCAGATTGGCAAATCGCTGCCAGTCGTCGCCGGGCATCCGGCCGAGCAGCGAGCGCTTGCCGTGGACGACTTCGTCGTGCGACAGCGGCAGGATGAAATTTTCCGAGAAGGCGTAGTGCAGGCCGAACAGAATATCGCCGTGATGATACTTGCGGTGAATCGGATCCTTGCTGATGTAATTCAGCGTGTCGTGCATCCAGCCCATATTCCATTTGTAGCCGAAGCCGAGTCCGCCAAATTCGACCGGACGCGACACCTGCGGCCATGCGGTCGACTCTTCCGCGGCGGTGGTGGCCTGCGGAAAACGGCCGAATACCTCGGTATTGAAACGGCGCAGGAAATCGATGGCTTCGAGATTTTCCCGGCCGCCATATTTGTTCGGGATCCAGCCGCCGGCGGGCCGGCTGTAGTCGAGATACAGCATCGAGGCGACCGCATCGACGCGCAGGCCGTCGATGGCATAGCGCTCCAGCCAGAACAGCGCGTTCGAGACCAGGAAATTGACAACTTCGGTGCGGCCGTAATTATAGATCAGCGTGCCCCAGTCGAGGTGGCGGCCCTGCAGCGGGTTGGCGTGTTCATAAAGTGCCGTGCCGTCGAAATTTCCGAGGCCATGCGGATCGTCCGGGAAATGCCCGGGGACCCAATCCAGCATCACGCCGAGCCCCTCGCGATGGCAGGCGTCGACCAGGGCGGAAAAATCCTCGGGCGTGCCGAACCGGCTGGTCGGCGCGTAGAGGCCGGTCGGCTGATAGCCCCATGAGCCGTCGAACGGGTGCTCGTTGACCGGCAGGAATTCGAGGTGGGTAAAGCCGAGATCGCGGGCATAGCGGGGAAGCTGCTCGGCCAGTTCGCGGTAGCTGAGCCATTCATTGTTGCCTTTGCGTCGCCATGAACCGAGGTGGACCTCGTAGATCGAGACCGGCGCGCCCAGCGCGTTGATCCCCGCCGGCGCCGGACGGGGATGCGGCAGCCTAGTCTCATCAAAAACGATCGAGGCGGTGCTCGGGCGCATCTCGGCGGCAAACGCCATCGGGTCGGATTTCAGCGGCAGATGCTGGCCGTTCGGGCCGGTGATATCGAATTTATAGTGATCGCCCGCGGTGGCATGCGGCACAAACAGCTCCCAATAGCCGATGCCGCGCACCCGCATCGGATGCCGCCTCGGGTTCCAGAAATTGAAATCGCCGACGACGCTGACCCTGCGCGCATTGGGGGCGAGCACCACGAATGCCACGCCATCGACGCCTTCCAAGGTCATCGGATGCGCGCCAAGCTTGTCATAGATCCGCTGATGGGTGCCTTCGCCCAGCAGATAGAGGTCGAAGTCGCTCAGCACCGGCGGAAAGCGGTAGGGATCGTCGAGATCGACCACGGTCTCGCCGAAACGGGCGCGCAACTGGTAGCGCCTGGAGCCGTTCGGCAGCGCGCCGGCGAACAGCCCGGCATCGTGGATGCGCGCCAGCGCCGCCGGCTCGCCATGTTCGTCGATCGCATCTACCTTCGACGCCTCCGGCAGGAACGCGCGAACCACGGTCTTGTCGCCCTCGGTATGAAGGCCGAGATAATGAAAGGGGTCGGAATGGCGGCCTTCCACGATCGCATAGGCCTCGGCGGAAAGTTTGGTCATGAAGCCTCGCCTGTGTGCTGGGTCAAAATGCGGAGCATGCCGGTCAGCGGAACGCGCAACCAGTCGGGCCTGTGGGCCAGCTCGTATTCGATCTCGTAGAAGGCTTTTTCAAGCAGAAAGAAATTCAGCATTCGTTCGGCGGCCGGCCGATCGGCCGGCCATAAACGCGGGTCGGTCATGAACTCACGATAGGCGCCAAGAAACGCCGCGACCGAGCGATCGCGCCATTCCGCCAGCGCCGCGGCAAGCTTGCCGTTCTCGTCGGGCGCCACCCGGAGCGCGCGACCCAGTGCGGCGGTGGCTGAGTAGTCTATGGAGCGGATCAGGCCGGCGACGTCGCGCGCCGCGGGCGCCTTGCGGCGCCGCTCGGCCAGCGGCCGGCGCGGCTCGCCCTCGAAATCGATGATGAAGATGTCGTCCTTGACGATCAGCATCTGGCCGAGATGGAAATCGCCGTGATGGCGGATGTTCAGGCCGTCGACGGCTGGCGGCAACAGCGCGCCCAGCCGCTCCCGCAAGGTCGGCCGTTGCGCCAGCGCCTGATCGATCAACTGTCGGTCGGATTCCCTTGCCGTGTCGCGTCGCTGCTTCAAGGCGTCAAAGACGCGCTCGGCGCGGGCGGCCACGTCTTCGATCCAGAGCTGCACGTCCCTAGGCTGGGTTGCGACCGGCTTGAAATCGGTGAACTGATCGCTGGCGGCCAGAGCAACGTGCATTTCGGCGACGCGCCTTCCGGTTTGCGACATGTAGCGCAGATAGGGGACCTGCTCCTCGCTTTCGCCGGGATGTTCGCTGGCGGCCAGTAGCCGCTGTTCCTCGACAAAGCGATCGAGATAGGCCGATGTCACGGTCCAGGCGTCGCCCTGATTATCGACGAAGGCATGGACGATGGCGATCGCGCTGGTTCTGTCGCCTTCGACCAGTTCGACGCTGCCGAGCAGCGCCGGCGTGTTGGCAAAGCCCGCAACCTCGGTAAGAAACCGGCCGATCTCGATCTCGGGATTGATCCCGGATTCGAGCTTGCGATAGATCTTGACGACATAATCGTTGTCCACCAGCGCCGTGCTGTTGGATTGTTCGGTTTCGACGGCGCGGATATGCTCGGGTGGCTTGATCGGCTGGTCCGAAAGCCTTGTGGTCGGCCTGAATTCAAGGCGTGCACCCTGCTCCTCGACAATCAGGGCGTTGCGCAGATTGCGCAGCAGAAGCGCGATGAAAATCTGGTCGGTGGCAACGTCCAGCAGGGTTCCTTCCCGCGCGCCCTGGCGCACCGCTGCGAAGGCGCGGGGATTATAGCGCTCGCGATCGAACCGCACCCACTCGATCTGCATCGGCAATACGTAGCGCGTCGTCTCGCCGCGCTCCGTGGTGGCTTCAAAAAACGCAAGCCAGGGGCGGTTGTCGCCGATATCGCAGAATGGGATCGCCGAGGTCAGGGTGGGATGAATCTCCCGCGCCGAGCGCTCGGGATACCAGCGGGTTCGTGCCAGATAGGTCGGCAATACGTCGCGTTCGAACACGCCCCGGGTGCGTGCCAGCGACACCCAGGTTGCGCCCAGCGGCACCACCAGGGTCTCGAACTCGGGAACCACCGACGGCGGGACGTGGTCGGACTTGTCGCGCTCGCGGAGCTGAAACCAGTAAAAGCCGTACGGCGCCAGCGTGATCATGTAGGGCAGTTCGCCGATCGCCGGAAACCGGGTCCGGCCGAGCATTTCGAGCGGAATGCGGTCCTTCCAGGCCGAGAGATCGAGTTCGGTGGCCTGTGCGGATCGCGACAGGTTGGCGACGCAGAGGATCACCTCGTCGCCATACTTGCGGACATAGGCGAGCACCGAGCGGTTGACCGGGCGGATGAACGTCATGGTGCCGCGGCCGAATGCCAGCGTGGATTTGCGCACCGATATCAACCGCTTGGTGGCGCTCAGCAACGAGGACAGGCTGCGCGACTGGGCCTCGACGTTGACCGATTCATAGCCGTAGACCGGATCCATGATGGTCGGAGCGTAAAGCCGTGCGGGATCGGCGCGGGAGAACCCGCCGTTGCGATCCGGCGACCATTGCATCGGCGTGCGTACGCCGTTGCGGTCCCCGAGATAGATATTGTCACCCATGCCGATCTCGTCGCCATAATAGATGATCGGCGTGCCCGGGAACGACAGCAACAGCGAATTCATCAGCTCGATCTTGCGCCGGTCGTTGTCCATCAGCGGCGCCAGCCGGCGGCGAATGCCGACATTGATGCGGGCGCGGGGGTCATTGGCGTAGGTCGACCACAGATAGTCGCGCTCGACATCGGTGACCATTTCGAGCGTCAGTTCGTCGTGGTTGCGCAGGAACAGCGCCCACTGGCAATTGCCCGGGATATCAGGGGTCTGGCGCAGGATATCGGTGATCGGGAAGCGGTCCTCCTGGGCGATCGCCATGTAGATCCGCGGCATCAGCGGAAAATGATAGGCCATGTGACATTCGTCGCCGCGGCCGAAATATTCCTGGACATCCTCCGGCCATTGATTGGCTTCCGCCAGCAGCACCTTGCCCTTGGCATAAGCGTCGAGTTCGGCGCGCAACTTCCTGATGATGGCGTGGGTTTCCGGCAGGTTCTCGTTGTTGGTGCCGTCGCGTTCGCACAGATAGGGGATGGCATCGAGACGGAAACCGTCGACGCCGGTATCGAGCCAGCGCTTCATGACCTGCACCAGCGCGCTGACCACGCGCGGATTGTCGAAATTGAGATCGGGCTGGTGCGAGAAGAAGCGGTGCCAATAGAAAGCGCTGGCTTCGGTGTCCCAGGTCCAGTTCGATTTCTCGGTGTCGGTGAAGATGATCCGGGTGCCGGCATATTTCTGGTCGGTGTCGCTCCACACATACCAGTTGCGGGCGCTCGACTTCGGATCGCTGCGGCGGGCGCGCTTGAACCAGTCATGCTGGTCCGAGGTATGATTGATGACGAGTTCCGTGATGACCCGCAGGCCGCGCCGCTTGGCTTCGACGATGAAGCGCCGAAAATCCTTCATGGTGCCGAAATCAGGATTTATCGCCCCGTAGTCGGCGATGTCATAGCCGTCATCCCGGCCGGGCGACGGATAGAACGGCAGCAGCCACAGCGCGGTGACGCCGAGCTCTTGCAGATAGCCGAGCTTTTCGGTCAGGCCTGCGAAATCGCCGATGCCGTCATTATTGCTGTCGGCAAAGGCCTTGACGTGCAGCTGATAGATGATGGCGTCCTTGTACCACAGATCGTCACCATCGAGGCTGGTGACCGGCAAAGCGTCCGCGTCAATGGATGGCATCCGGTTCATGGAGCCCCTCACGCCAGACAGCGAAACAGCAAAGCCGGATCGCGCAGCGGATCGATTCGCAGACGAATGCCGCCCCACTCGACCGGATGACGCTCGCCGGTGAAGAGATTTTCCAGGGCGGCGACGTTGCGGCGATCGCCGGGCATGCCGACCTGGACGTCACCAAGCGGGAACCAGAATTCGTGCGGCTCGCGCGCCAGCGCGATGGCGACGACGACGCTGTTGGTCTGATTGACCGACTCCTTGACAAAGCCGATGACGTTGCCGTCCTCGATCGCAATGAAGCGCAGGTTGCTGGTCTGCTGCAGCGCCGCGTTGTCGCGCCGGGCGCGGTTGAGATCGCGGATATAGGGCTTGATGTTGCCGGGCTGGTCCCAATCCCGCACCTTGATCTCGTACTTCTCGGAATCCATGTATTCTTCCCGTCCGGGAATCGGATCGTGCTCGAGCAGCTCGAATCCGTTGTAGATGCCGTAGCTGCCGGACAGCGTGGCGGCCAGCGCGACGCGGGATTTGAACATCCAGGCCTCGCCGCCTTGCAGGTGATAGGGCAGGATATCGGGCGTGTTGACGAAGAAATTCGGACGATAGAAATCGCGCTCCGGATATCCGGTCAGCTCGTTCAGATACTGCTCCAGCTCCCACTTCTGCGTCCGCCAGGTAAAGTAGGTGTAGGATTGGGTGAAGCCGAGCTTGGCGAGGCCCTTCATCAGTTTTGGCCGGGTAAAGGCCTCAGCCAGAAAAATGACGTCCGGGTGATCAAGCTGAATCTCGTGGATCAGCCATTCCCAGAACGGGAATGGCTTGGTATGGGGATTGTCGACCCGAAAAATCCTCACCCCCTGTTCGATCCAGAACAGCACCACGTCGCGCAAGGCGTTCCACAGCGCGCCGGCATCTTCGGATGAAAAATCCGGGTTGACGATGTCTTCATATTTCTTGGGCGGGTTTTCCGCGTAACGCATTGAGCCGTCGGGCCGGCGCTTGAACCATTGCGGATGCTGCGTCAGCCAGGGATGGTCCGGCGAACACTGTACCGCGAAGTCGAGCGCGACCTCGATGTCGTGTTGCTTGCAGGCCGCAACCAGGCTGCGGAAATCCTCCAGCGTCCCCAGTTCCGGATGCACCGCATCGTGGCCGCCTTCGGCGGCGCCGATGGCGTAGGGGCTTCCGGGATCGCCCGCAGCCGCGGTCACCGCATTGTTGCGGCCCTTGCGGTTGGTGCGGCCGATCGGATGAATCGGGGTCAGATACAGCACGTCGAACCCCATCGCCGCGATATCCGGCAGCCGCGCAATGCAATCCTTGAAGGTGCCGTGCTGTCCCGGCGTCAGGCCCTGGCTGCGCGGCACCATCTCGTACCAGGCCCCGGCCCGCGCCCGCGGCCGGTCCACGGTCAATGGAAACAGCGGCGATCGCGTCAGGTCGGTGCGCAGCTGGCTTTCGGCCATGGCGTCGCGCAATTCCGCCGTCAGCAGCGGGGCGGCCTCGCCGGTCTGAAGAAAATCCTCGCATTGTCGCAGGATCACCGCAGCCGCGGCGTTTTCGCCGACCTGCGCCTTGGTCAGCATGCCGGCGCCCTCGATCGCGTCGAGGGTCAGGTCGGCGCCGGCTTTGCGCTTGAGCTCAAATCCGTGCCGCCAGGTGGCGAATTGGTCGGTCCATGCCTCGATGGCATAGAAATAGCGCCCGGGCCGGTCCGGGACGAACGATCCCCCCCACCGGTCATTGCCGTGAAGGGTCATCGGCTCGCGGCGCCACTCCCGGTCCTGCTCGCGACGCCAGAGCAGCGCCGCGCTCACGACGTCATGGCCGTCGCGGTAGATGTCCGCCCAGACCTCGACGCGCTCCCCGGCGATCCGCTTGACGGCAAAGCGGCCGCCATCGATCAGCGGATAGATATCCTCAATATGGAAGGCGCCGCCGGCTGCGACGCTCTCGACAGTTTGCGCTGTTTTGTTCACGGTGATGCCACTGATATGGAAATGACGTCCCGTTTCGTTGGTGGGAAAGGAGACGTTCCGAACCTACATACAAAGCCGTTCGCCGCCCTTTGGTTCCCGGGGAACGGCACGGACGGCAGAGAGTTAAACACGGCTATCCTCTTCCTTCACCTAGAGAATTTCGCGACGCTCCGGGACGTTGCGTGCAAACGGCGTGCCGAATGGACCTTTTCACCAAAGCCAAAGACCTTGGAATCCAGACCGACTTTATCGACGGTCAGGGTCACCGACATGTGACAGACGCCGCGGCGCTTGAGATCATCCTCAAGGCGCTGCCGACTCGGACACCGTACCGGTTTCTCAACCAGGCGGTGGTGATCCGTTCCGGTCAGATCGCGCGGACCGAACTCAAAGCTGTCGCCGGGTTGCCGCTGCGGTGGAAAATCTTTACGAATCAGCTGGTTATGGCCGAGGGCGAGACCGCGGATCGGGTCATCGAGTGGCCGCCGGATCTGCCGATCGGCTCCTACCGGCTGCAGCTGACCGACGCCTCGTTCACTGAGCAGGCGCCGCTGATCGTGGCGCCGGCAAAGGCTTTCGGCGGCGATTTCGAGCGCTGCTGGCTGCTGGCGGTCCAGCTCTACGGCGTCCGCTCGGCACGCAATTGGGGGATCGGGGACTTCACCGACCTTGAAGGCCTGATCGCACTTGCCGCCGATCTGGGAGCCGACGGCGTCGGTCTCAATCCGCTGCACGCCTTGTTCGATGACCGTCCCGCCGATTGCAGCCCCTATTCGCCGAACAGCCGGCTGTTTCTGAATGGGCTCTATATCGACGTCGAACGGGTCGCAGGTTTTCAGTCCGCGGCCTTCGCAAGCCAGGCCACCGTCGCCGGCTTGAGAGCAAGGGACGTCGTGGATTATGCGGCCGTCGCCGAGCTGAAATGGGGCGCGCTGCGATCGGCGTTTGCGGCCTTCAAGACCGGCCCCAAAACCGAACACCATGCGGCATTCGCAAGATTTCGCACCGAGCGCGGGGCCACGCTCTCGCGCTTCGCCTGCTTCGAAGTGCTGCGGCATAAATTCAACAAGCCGTGGTGGGAATGGCCGACGGAGTGGCAGCAGCCGGACGACGCCCGCTGCGCCGCGCTTCATGCCGGTCCGGATTCCGACCAGATTGAATTCGTCAAATTCGTGCAGTGGTGCGCCGATCAGCAGTTGCGGTCCTGCCGGGAGCTTTGCGCCAAGCTGGGAATGAAGGTTGGTCTCTATCTCGATGTCGCCGTCGGCGTGCAATCCGACGGATTCGACGCCTGGAAGGAGCAGGCCGCGATTTCCCGGCATCTCGCCGTCGGTGCGCCGCCGGACCCCCTGAACACCTCGGGCCAGAACTGGGGCCTGGCGGGATTCAATGCCGCCGGCCTGGAAATCCAGTCCTTCGAGCCATATCGGGAGATGCTTCGGGCTTCGATGCGCTACGCCGGAGCGATCAGGCTCGATCATGTGCTGGGCTTGAAGCGGCTTTATCTCGTGCCGCACGGATTTTCCGCGGTCAACGGCGTCTATGTGCAAATGCCGTTCGAGGCAATGTTGGCGGCGACCGCGCAGGAAAGCATGGCGCATCGTTGCGTGGTGATCGGCGAAGATCTCGGCACCGTGCCGGAAGGCTTTCGCGCGCAGATGGCCGATTGGGGCATCTGGTCGTACCAGGTGATGATGTTCGAGCGTGACGATCAGGGTTCGTTCTGCGACCTCGACCATTATACGCCCAACGCCCTTGTCACGTTCAACACCCACGATCTATCGACCTATGCAGGCTGGCGCGGCTTCAGCGATCTTGCGCTGAAACGCTCGCTCGGGATCGATCCCGGCGAAACCGACGACGCGCGATGGCATGCGCTGGCGATGCTGACGCAGCTATTGCGTCGCAATGCCATCGACCGTGACGACCTCTATGCCGTGGTGGACTTCCTGGCGCGGACCAGATCCCGCCTGCTGACGATATCGCTCGAGGATCTGCTGGGCGTGATCGACCAGCCCAATATTCCCGGCACGGTGGACCAGCATCCGAACTGGCGCCGGCGGCTGCCGCTTGCGGTCGATCAGATCATGGCGGCGGTCGATGTTGCCGCGCTCAAGGCCGCGACCCGGGGGCGCACGCACGCAACCACCTGACGCATCCATCCTCCAACCGGGGATAAGAATTTGTCCTGCAAGATCGAAGACTATGGATTGATCGGCGACTGCGAAACCGCGGCATTGGTCGGCCGCGACGGCTCGATCGACTGGCTGTGCTGGCCCGCATTCGATTCCGACGCCTGTTTCGCCGCCTTGCTCGGCACACCGAGGCATGGCCGCTGGCTGATGGCGCCTGCGCAAGCGGTGAAAAGATCCTCCCGCCGCTATCGCGGCCAAACGCTGATCCTGGAAACGCGTTTCGAGACCGCCGACGGCATCGTCCTCGTGATCGATTTCATGCCGCCGCGCGGCAAGGCCTCCGACATCGTCAGGCTGGTGCGCGGCGTCAACGGCAGGGTCAGGCTGCGGATGGAACTGGTGATTCGCTTCGGTTTCGGCGCGGATATCCCCTGGGTCAAGCGAACCGACGACGGCCTGCTGGCGATCTGCGGTCCGGACATGATGGTGCTGCGAACGCCGGTCATGACGCGCGGCGAGGACATGACCACGACGGCCGACTTCGAAGTCGGCGAGGGCGAAACCATTCCGTTCGTGCTCACCTACGGGCCCTCGCATCTGCCGGTTCCGGGACCGATCGATCCTGCGCAGGCCCTGCAGGATACCGAAGCCTTCTGGGCCGACTGGTGCGACCGCTGCAGCTATCAGGGCGGGCACCGCGACCTCGTGGTGCGATCGCTGATCACGCTGAAGGCGCTGACCTATCTGCCCACCGGCGGCATTGTCGCGGCGCCCACGACCTCGCTGCCGGAGAAGCTGGGGGGCGCCCGCAACTGGGATTATCGCTTCTGCTGGCTGCGCGACGCCACCTTCACGCTGCTGGCGCTGATGAACTCAGGCTATACCGAGGAGGCGTCCTGTTGGCACGATTGGTTGCGGCGCGCCGTGGCCGGGGCGCCGGCGAGCATGCAGATCATGTACGGTATCAGGGGCCAGCGCCGCCTGCTGGAATGGGAAGCCGGCTGGCTGCCCGGTTACGAAGGTGCGCAGCCGGTGCGGGTCGGCAATGCCGCCCATGCCCAGCTGCAGCTCGATGTCTACGGCGAACTGATCGACGCCTTTCACCAGTCGCGGATGGCCAAGCTGAAGCTCGATGACGGGACCTGGGACCTCGAATGCAAGGTGCTCGAGCACCTGGCGGAAATATGGACCCTGCCGGACAGTGGCATCTGGGAACGGCGCGGCGAGCCTCAGCACTATGTTTCGTCGAAGGTGATGACATGGGTCGGCTTCGATCGCGGCATCAAGAGCGCCGAAAAATTCGGCCTTGATGCCCCGCTCGAGCGGTGGCGAAACTTGCGCGACACTATCCATCGCGAGGTCTGCGAAAAGGGTTTTGACCGCGGCCAGAATGCGTTCGTTCAATCCTACGGGTCGCAGGTGCTCGATGCCAGCATCCTGCTGCTGCCGTCGGTGGGCTTCCTTCCCGGCTCGGACCCGCGCGTGCTCGGCACGCTCGCTGCCATCGAAAAGCACCTGATGCGCGATGGTTTCGTGCTGCGGCACGATCCCCGCGAGATCACCGGCGAGCGGCAACCGATCGAAGGCGCGTTTCTTGCCTGCAGCCTGTGGCTCGCCGACGCCTATGTGCTGGCCGGAGAGATCGCCAAGGCGGACGCGCTGTTCGACCGCGTGGTCGCGGTGGCGAACGATCTTGGTCTTCTGGCGGAGGAATTCGATTCCGGCGCAGGCCGCCAGACCGGCAACTTCCCGCAGGCCCTGACCCATATCGCGCTGATCAATACCGCACACAATCTCTGCGGTGCCAAGCGGTCGATCGAAAAGCCCGCGGTGCAGCGGTCGAAGTAGGACGGAGACAAAATCGCGTTGCTGCTTCTGCTGGCGGCCGCAAGCTCGACCTCACCGATCAGGCCGCGTCGTTGTTCTTCAAGATCATCTCGATCGCGCCGGCAAAGCCCTCGTCGTCGTTCGACGTCGTGACGTGGGTCGCCTGTTTCTTGATGTCGTCGGCGGCGTTGCCCATCGCGATCGAGATGCCGCTCGATCGGAACATCGCCAGATCGTTCTCCATGTCGCCGATGGTGGCGATGGCGTCGGTGGAAATGCCCCGCCGTCTGGCCATCGCCTGCACGAAGGTGCCTTTGTCGTGGCCCGGCGGCGTAATGTCGAGATAATAGCTCTGCGACCGGACCGCGGTGACCTGCGCGCCCAGGGCCTGCTGTATCTCGGCCTCGCAGCGTTGCAGCCGCGCCGCATCGGCGCCGGCGCCGACGATCTTGCAGACCCGCGACAGATAGGGTGCGAAGTCGCCGACCAGGGTGGGGTCGGCTCGGATCGCGCGCTTTTCCAGCGGGACGTATTCGCCGTCGCCGCGGCGCGCGAGCCAGGAATCGCTGGTGAAAAGCCAGACGTCGACGCCGAATCGGTCCAGCAGATCGAGACTGCGCCGGGCCGCTTGTTCCGGGATCAGATGCTGTTCGATCGGGTTCATTTGCGGATCGACGATGCAACTGCCATTGAACGGCCCGACCGGCAGCGTGATCCCAAGCGGTTCGATCAAGAACCGCATCCCGAGCGTCGGACGACTGGAGGTGATGGTGAAATCGACGCCGCTGTCTGCCAGCCGCCGCACCGCGCTGATGGCGCCCGCGGTCAGCACCTTGTCCTTGGTCAGCAGCGTGCCGTCGACATCGGAGACGACGAGGGCGATGCGGGTCATGCGCGGTTCCTGTGGACTGCATCGCGCTCGGCGGGGCGCAGCCGCAGCTGGCGGGCGATATCATCGACGATTTCGTCCACCGAAGCGTCAATCGATACCGTGACGGGATTTTCAGCCGGCTCGGGCGGCTCCAGGGTCTCGAACTGGCTCTCCAGCAAACCAGGCGGCATGAAATGATTTTTGCGCTGCGCCAACCGTCTGGCGATGAGATCCTGCGAGCCGCTGAGATAGATGATCCGGACATCGTTGCGTTGATGCACCAGGATGTCCCGATAGGCGCGCTTCAGCGCGGAACAGGCGATCACGACATGGCCGCCGGCCGCGCAGACCCGGTCGATTTCCGCCGCGATCGCCCGCAGCCAGGGCCCGCGATCTTCGTCGGTGAGGGGATGGCCGGCGCTCATCTTGGCGACGTTGCTGGCTGGATGAAAACTGTCACCGTCCTCGCAGCTGAAGCCCAGGCGTTCGGCGAGCTTGTCCGCCACGGTGCTCTTGCCCGAGCCGGATACACCCATCACGATCAGCGCGCATGGCGTCCGGCCGATCTCACTGCCCACTGAAATTCTCCGGAAGCGCTGCATTGTCCACCAGCCAGATCGTCTGGCCGACGGCATGCGCGCGGTTGGCAGGCAGGTTCTCGCCGTCGAGCAGGCGCTGCAGGATTGCGCGTTTGGCCGAGCCGCTGGCCTCGAGCAGCATTTCGCGGCAGCAATTGAGCGCCGGCAGGGTCAACGTGACCCTCGGTACGAATGGCTCCATATGCGCGGTCGGGACCTCGACCACCCATCGCACCGCCTCTTCCAGCGCCGGATAGCCGGGAAACAGCGAGGCGGTGTGGCCGTCGGGCCCGACGCCCAGCAACACCACATCGAACAAGGGCCGGGCAGGGTCCAGTTGATCCGCCCCATAGAACGATTTCAGTTCGCGTTCGTAGCGGACTGCGGCTGCTTCAGGGCTCGCGCTGTCGGTCGCAATCGGATGGATATTGGCTGCCGGTGCGCAAGCGTCCAGAAAAACACTCCGCGCCATCGCCATGTTGTTGCGGGAATCGTCCACCGGGACAAAGCGTTCATCGCCGATGAACCAGTGCACCCGGTCCCATGGGATCTGGCGGCGATAGGGATCGGTTGCCAGCAATCCAAACAATTGTTTCGGGCTCGATCCACCCGCCAGGCAAATAGCCGCGCGACCGGGATTTGCCGCCAGCCTGGCGATGATGCGATCCGCCGCGGCCTTGGCCAGCGCCGCCGGATCGGGAACCGCGACCAGCTCGATGTCGCCGCGGTGGAGGTTCGGGGCCATGCTAGCCGAGCCTCCGCCAACTGCGGTCGTCGCGCTTCATCAGTTCCACGACGCCATCGGGCCCTTCGCTGCCGGGCTGGTAGCTTTCCAGGCCCTCCGAGCCCGCTTTCTTCCACGCGTCCAGGAACGGCTGCACCGCCTGCCAGCCGGCTTCGACGCTGTCGGCACGCTGGAACAGGATGTTGTCGCCGATCATGCAGTCGTAGATCAGGGTTTCATAGCCGGTAGCCGGCTCGACCTTGAAGTAATCCTTGTAGCGGAATTTCATCTCGACGCCGTCGATCGAAATCGCCGGTCCCGGCACCTTGGTGTTGAACTGCAGCGTAATGCCCTCGGTGGGCTCGATACCGATGACGAGGTAATTCTGCGACAGCCGGTCCACCGCGGTATCGCGAAACATCGCGAATGGCGCCTGCTTGAACTTGATCGCCACCTCGGTGCGCTTGATGCCGAGCGCCTTGCCGGTGCGCAGATAGAACGGAACGCCGGCCCAGCGCCAGTTGTCGATGGTCAGTTTCAGCGCGGCGTAGGTCTCGGTGGTGCTGCCGCGCCTGACGTCCGCGGTCTCAAGATAATCCTCGATGATCTCGTCGCCGATTCTGCCGCTGCGATACTGGCCGCGCACGGAATTTCGCAACGCATCCGCCTCGCTCTGGGTCTGGATCGCCGCCAGCACTTCGGCCTTTTCCGAGCGCACCGTATGGGCGTCGAATCGGGCAGGCGGCTCCATCGCGATCAGCGACAACAGCTGGAACAGATGGTTCGGCACCATGTCGCGCAGCGCACCGGTGGCGTCATAAAAACTGCCGCGGTGGCCGACACCGAGCTTTTCGTCGACGGTGATCTGGACGTGATCGATGTGATTGCGATTCCAGATCGGTTCGAACATGCCATTGGCGAAACGCAGTACCAGGATGTTCTGGACCGTTTCCTTGCCGAGGTAGTGGTCGATGCGATAGATCTGGTGTTCGTCGGCGATTTTCAGCAATTCCTGGTTCAAGGCTTTCGCGGAGGCGAGATCGGTTCCGAACGGCTTTTCGACCACCAGCCGCCGCCATGCTCCCTTTTCCTCCTTCAGCAAGCCGGTGCGGCCGAGCTCGCCGCTGATCGGCGCGAAGGCGTTGGGCGGCGTTGCCAGATAGAACAGACGGTTGCCGCCGGTTTGCCGGTTGGCCTCCAGCTTCTCCAGCTGCACCCGCATCGCATCGAACGACTCCGGCTCGCTCGGATCGGCGGCAATGCAGGTGACGCATTCCAACAGGCGCGCGGCCACTGCGTCGTCGACGCGGCGCGTGGCAAACTGGTGAAGGCCCTTCATCAGGCTGTCGCGGAGCGCGTCGTTCGACATCGCCTTGCGGGTGACGCCGACCACGCAAAGTTTGTCGGGCAAAAGATCGCTGGCCGCCAGATTGTAGAGCGCAGGGAGCACCAGCCGGTGCGCCAGATCGCCGGTGACGCCGAATATCACGAACGAACAGGGGTCGGGCTTTTTCTGCTTTGCGGCGGGCGCTGTCACGAACGGTTGACCTTTGGTTTGACGTTGCCCGGCGCATCCGGACCCTGCGGTTGAGTCGGCTCCTTATGGCCTCCGAAACCGGCGCGCATCGCCGAAAGGATTTTCTCGGCGAAGGTGTGCTGCTTGCGCGAGCGAAAGCGCGCGAACAAGGCCGCGGTCAGAACCTCGGCCGGCACCGCTTCGTCGATGGCGGCATTGACGGTCCAGCGGCCTTCGCCGGAATCCTCGACAAAACCGGAGTAGTTGTCCAGCGTCTCGTTGGCAGCCAAGGCTGAGGCGGTGAGATCGAGCAGCCAGGACGGGATCACGCTGCCGCGCCGCCATACCTCGGCGATATCGGCGATCTCGAGATCGAAGCGATGTTCCGCGGGCAGGGCGTCAATATTGGCGTTCTTCAGGATGTCGAAACCCTCGGCATAGGCCTGCATCAGACCATATTCGATGCCGTTGTGCACCATCTTGACGAAGTGCCCGGCGCCGACCGGACCGGCGTGGATATAGCCCTGTTCGATCCTGCGATCGCGTCCCTCGCGTCCGGCGGTGCGCGGAATATCGCCAATGCCGGGCGCCAGGGCCGCGAAGATCGGATCGAGCCGGTCAACCACCGCCTTGTCGCCGCCGATCATCATGCAGTAGCCGCGCTCGATACCCCAGACACCGCCTGAGGTGCCGACGTCGACATAGTGGATGCCATTCTGCTGCAGCGTCCTGCCGCGGCGGACATCGTCCTGCCAGAACGTGTTGCCGCCGTCGATGATGACGTCGCCGGCCTGCATCAGCTTCGACAGCGTCTCGATCGTGGTCTCGGTGATCTTGCCCGCCGGCAGCATCACCCACACGGTTCGCGGTTTCTCGAGCTTGCCGACAAAATCCTCAAGCGCGCCGGCGCCGACCGCGCCGTCGGCGGCGATCGCCGCGACCGCTTTCGGATCCTTGTCGTAAACCACCGTGGTGTGACCGTGCTTGATCAGGCGGCGAACGATGTTGCCGCCCATCCGGCCGAGGCCAATCATGCCGAGCTGCATTGGAGATTCCTAACCTGCCATCGTATGGATCGAGAAAGAACGCGCATGTTCCGATGATATGTTTTTCGGTCATTCCCCGATCTGAAGACGCATCCCGGAATGACAAAAGACGGCTCATGAGATCGGTTTCATGGTATAGATCGTCTAGTTCAGGGCATTCTGAATCGCGCTGTCGAGCATCTTCAGTCCGGATTCGAGGTCGCCCTTGAGATGCACGCGCAGTGCGCGCCGGCCGCGCTCGGTCAGCACGCCGAAATCGCCGCGGGCCTGGGCGGCCTTGATCACGCCGAAGCTGGCTTTTTGGCCGGGCACCGCGAGATCCCTGGCGTCGTCGGCGGTAATCTGCAGAAAGACGCCGCTGTCGGGACCGCCCTTGTAGGCCTGTCCGGTGGAATGCAGGAAGCGCGGGCCGAATTCGGCGCAGGTGGCGACATGGCGCTTTTCGAGCACCGCAAGCCGCATCTGCTGCAGCGTGTCGATATGGCTGGAATTGCGCTCGATATAGGCGAGCAGCGCCACGTAATCGTCCGCGCCGGAGCGGGCGAGGTGGGCCTTCAGCCAGGAGTCGAGATCGCCATCGGCGCCCGCCTTGCGCAAGGCCGCGGCATTCTTGTCGTCGGTGTAGATGTCGGCCGTGGGAGAGGACATCACCGGATTTTCCGCCGGCAGCGCGCCGGTCTTTTCGAAGGCGGCGGTCAACTCCCTTGTCTTGATCTTGGCGGCCTCGACGTCCGGCTGGTTGAACGGATCGATGCCAAGCACCGCGCCGGCGACCGCGACGGCCATCTCGAAGCGGAAGAACTCCTGGCCGATATGGTCGATCGATTTCAGGACAATGCGGACCACCGGATGCCCGGCCTGCTGCAGCGCGGCCAGTTTGCCGTCATGCGCCGCCTCGGTTTCGGCTTCGGTGCGGATATCGATGAAGAAGCGATCCTTGCCATAGACCGACGTTTCGCCGAGCGGTTCGCCATCGATCGGGATCAGGCCCTTGCCGTCCTTGCCGGTGGACTCGGCGATCAGCTGTTCGGCCCAGGCGCCGAAATCGGCAATCTTTTTCGACGACAGGATAGTGACCTTGTCGCGGCCTTCGAGGCCAGCCAGACCCATCGCGAGGCCGAGTTGGACGCCGGGATTTTCCTGCGGCGGAACGTCCGGCCCGCAGGAGCGCACCATCGCCAGGGTGTGCTTGAGCAGGGTACGAAGGTCGATGCCCGCGGCGGCGGCCGGCACCAGCCCGAATGGCGACAGCACGGAATAACGTCCGCCAATGCTGGGATCGCCATGGAAGATGCGGGCGAAACCCTGCTCGGTCGCGACCTTCTGCAGCGACGAGCCGGGATCGGTCACCGCGATGAAGCGGTGGCCGGCCTTGTCCGCGCCGATCGCCTCGGACACGCGGGCAAAGAAATAATCCTTCATGACGTTGGGTTCGGTGGTGCCGCCGGATTTGCTCGACACGATGAACAGCGTGTTGGCAATGTTGATCGCGGCCTGCATGGCGCGGACCTGGGCCGGATCGGTTGAATCCAGCACATGCAGTTTCGGGAACCCGGGGCGCTTCTCGAAGGTCCGTGCCAGCACCTCCGGCCCGAGACTGGATCCGCCCATGCCAAGCACGACGACGTCGCTGAAGTTCTGTCCCTTCACCCGCTGCGCAAAGTCCTCGTAATCGGCGATATCCGCCGCAGCCGGGCTGGTCAGCCAGCCGAGCCACTTGTCCTCGTCGGTCGCGGTCCAGACCGATTTGTCGTGGTGCCAGAGCCGGCGTATTTTGGCCGAAGCGCGCCATTCTTCGGTGCTTTTTTCGACCGCCTTGCCGAGGTTGGCACCGAGCGCCATCTCGTGGCGATCGATCGCCTGCCCGAGCACTGCCGCGCGCTTGTGCGCGACCGCGCCGTACAGCTTGTCGGCGGCGTCGGAGAATTGCCTGACGCCATCCTCGACCAGATCGGCCGTGATGGCGTCGAGCGAGATGCCGGATTTCTCCAGTTCGGCGAGCACGCGCCTGGCATCCGCGACATTTTCCTCGAGACTGTCGCGTGGCTTGCCGTGGTCACGGAAGGCGTCGAGCGTCGGCGGCGGCACCGTGTTGACGGTATTGGGGCCGATCAGCTCTTCGACATACAGCACGTCGCTATAGTCCTTGTTCTTGGTGCCGGTCGAGGCCCACAGCAACCGCTGCGGCTTGGCGCCCTTGGCCTGCAGCCGGTCCCAGCGCGGCCCCGAGAACAGCCGCTTGTACTCCTGATAGGCGAGCTTGGCGTTGGCGATCGCGACCTTGCCCTTCAGCGATGCCAACCGCTCCTTCTCGGTCGGGTCGTTGGCTCTGGCGATCTTTTCATCAAGCTGCTTGTCGATCGCGCTGTCGATGCGGCTGACAAAGAAGCTGGCCACGCTGGCGACATGGGCGGGATCGCCGCCCTTGGCGACATATTTTTCCAGGCCGGCGAGATAGGCCTCGGCGACCTTCACGTAGACCTTCTGCGAGAACAACAGCGTGATGTTGATGCTGATACCTTCGCCGATCAGATGCTGGATCGCGGGCAGGCCCTCCGGGGTTGCCGGCACCTTGACCATCAGGTTCTTGCGGCTGACATGCTTCCAAAGACGCTCGGCCTCGACGATGGTGGCTTTGGTGTCCAGGGCGAGATAGGGCGAGACTTCCAGGCTGACGAAACCGTCATGCCCCCCGAGTTGGTCATAGACCGGCCGCAGCACATCCGCCGCATGCTGGATATCCTCGATGGCGAGGTGCTCGAACAAATCGGCAACCGGCCGGTCGCCTGACTTCAACGCCTGGCCGATCGGGCCGTCATATTCGTTGGAACTGCCGATCGCCTTTTCGAAGATCGACGGGTTCGAGGTGACGCCCTTGACGCCATCGCTGTCGATCAGCTTTTTCAGGTCGCCCTTGGCGACGAAGCCGCGGGCGAGGAAATCCAGCCAGACTGCCTGGCCGTGCGCTTCGAGTGCTTTGACTGGATTCATGATGCCCTGATGCCCTGTTCAGTTGGAAGCGAGTCCATTGTCGGCGTTCGGCTAACGTTCTGGTGCGGCGCCGAACTTTGTCAACAAATCAGTGAGGAGACGCCGACAAGGGGAATATGCCTATCCCCGCACCATAACGCCATTCACGACATATCGATCCCCTGGAATTGGCGGTTTTGACCGGATCTTGGCGCAATTTTTGATCAGCAGGGTGGTGGCCAGCAATCCGTTCGAGCCGAACACGTGCAGGATCAAGCATTGCTTGGATCAGCCACCGGCCCCTCTTGCATTGATTGAGAACATACAACCCCCAAATCACACCCTCATGAACTGTTTTCGGGTGGGCGACGGGTTGCCCGAGCATCGATGAGGCCGTCAAGGAGGCGCTGGGTCATTGTGCGCCCGGCACTGCCGCCAGGTGCAGGATTGTCGACGTCAACAACAGGCCAACCCAGTGAATGCAGGCGGCGCCACCTTGGCGGTGTGCAGCGAATGGCCGGCGCGCCTGTTCGCCGATTGCCTAGGGTGCCCCGATTAAAATAGGTTGTAAACCTGAGGAAACCAAAAGGACAAAAACCTTGCCACCGCGCAACAAAACTCTCGACGGATCGCTGGTCGCCATCGCGCTCTCGATGCTGCTGATCGGCGATGCCGGCGCCGCCGAGACCTCCATCAAGCTTGGAAATACCGCGCCTTACAGTGGACCCGCCTCCGCCTATGGCACGATCGCGCGTGCCGAGGCTGCCTACTTCGAGATGCTCAACGACCAGGGCGGCATCAACGGGCGCAGAGTAGACTTTCTGACCCTCGATGACGCCTATTCGCCGTCCAAGACCGTCGAACAGACCCGCAAGCTCGTGGAGCAGGACGAGGTGCTGGCGATGTTCAGCTCGGTCGGCACCGCGCCGAATATCGCCGTTCAGAAATATCTCAATGCCAAACACGTCCCGCAGATCTTCGTTTCCACCGGGGCGACGCGGTGGAACGATCCCGAACAGTTTCCGTGGACGGTCGGTTTCAATCCGACCTATGAATTGGAAGGCCGGCTCTACGCCAAATACATTCTGCAAACCCGGCCGAACGCAAAAATCGCTGTCATCACGCCCAACGAGGACGCCGGAAAAGATTACCTCCGCGGATTCAAGGCAGGCTTGGGCGAGCATGTCGATCAGCTGGTATCGCAGACCACCTATTTGACCTCCGATCCGACGATCGATTCCCAGATGGTCTCGATGCGGGAATCCGGCGCGGATGTTTTCTTCGCCGAGGCGACGCCCAGATTCGCAGCCCAGGCCATCAGGAAGGCAGCGAGCATGGGCTGGAAGCCGTTGATCATCCTGCCGTCGGTGTCCAACTCGGTCTCCGCGGTGCTCGAGCCGGCGGGCATCGAGAATACCATCGGGGTCGTGACCGGACTCTACCTCAAGGATCCCAACGATGCGCGTTGGGCGGAGGATCCCGCGCTGAAAGATTGGCTGGCATGGATGAAGAAGTACCAGCCGAACGCCAGCATCGGGGATCTCTACAATGTGCAGGGCTATACCGCCGCGCAAGTCATGGCTGAGGTGTTGCAGAACTGCAGGGACGATCTCAGCCGCGAGAACATTCTGAGGCAGTCGACGACCCTGGACGGCCTGGCGCTGCCGATGCTGCTGCCGGGGATAAAAATCCACACCGAGCCCAACGACGTCACGCCGATCCGGCAGATTCAAATGGCGCGGTTCGATGGAAAATCGTGGGTGCTGTTCGGCGATGTTCTCGGCGAGAAATAAGGCCCGGCAGCATCCTGGGATCGGCGAAGGCAGAATGGCGTGGCGCGGTTCAAATTTGGTTCGCA
>Ga0182030_10001580_pt1 | contig 47121 bp, 49 predicted proteins | sample 812S3MmetaG_FD_121299 | JGI IMG/M metagenome (GOLD analysis project Ga0182030, IMG submission 121299) | Permafrost microbial communities from Stordalen Mire, Sweden - 812S3M metaG (Illumina Assembly) | ecosystem: Environmental > Terrestrial > Soil > Wetlands > Permafrost | place: Sweden...
AGATTTTCGGTGCGGACCCAGGGCAGGATCAGGAAGCGCGTGTTGTAAGCGATGAAGCGGATGCGGTTGCGTCGCGCAGTAGCGTCCCAGCCTATGTAGCGGTCGCGGCTGCCGAGGTGACGTGGAGCCGATGACCAGGCCAGGCACGCGATGGGACGGCCTGCACCGGGGTCCCCAGCGATAGGTCCTCGTCGCTGGGGTGGTTGAGCCCATACCAAAAACTTTAGCCCCTCTCCAACCGGCTGCTCGTAACCGAGATAGTGATGCTCCTCCATCAGACTGTTGAACAGCGGCTCCTGCGCGCTGCGACGCACCTGCTCGAACTCGAGCGGTTGAAGTTTGTGCAACGGATCTTCGATGGGACTCTTATCGATCAGCACCGGCTCCGGCCGGGCTCTGTGTGCCAGCGGATTATGCCGCACGTAACTAACGGGTGGCAGCGTGATCTGACCGGCCCGCTCCAGCATCAGCAGCATGCCACGGCATACCATGTCGCGCAGCGCGCCATTGGCCTGCCGCCACTGCCAGGCTTCACATACTCTGACCGACAGCTTGCGGCGGCTTTCCTTCGGATACTGCTCGATCAGCATACGTATAGAGAGGATGTCTTCCTCTCCGATCTCCCGCCCGCGCTATCTGAACTCAGCCATTGTCCAGCAGTATGAACCAGCTTTTTTTGGAACGTAAGGGGTAATTGAAGATTTTCTTGCGACCCTACTTCAGCTCGCTCACCCGCCGCCACATCGGCGCAGCACAGACCCGCGACACGTCCCCAGCCACCATCAGCAACTGCGCTTCGTAAGCCTCCAGCCTCTTCGCCGCTGAGTCCGATTCAGGCCACCACGTGAACCGTCCCTGCGAAAGGCGCTTTTGCGCAAGCCAATGTCCCTGGCCGTCATAGCTGAGCAAACGAATCGACGTGCCTCTCCGGCTCCTGAACACAAAAACACAACCAGTCATCGGGTCTTCACCAAGCTGGCCTTGGCAGACTCGAACCAATGAATCTATCCCTTTGCGTCCATCGACGGGCTCAATCGCCACCAGCACCCGCATCTGCGCCGTGATATGGATCATCCTTCCGCTTCCCGACACGCACGAAGCAGACTTATCCAATCGGGTGCGGCGGACCCCTTCCATTGAATACGCATTTTGCTTCCCGTCCTGAATTCGAACTCGATCACGCACTCTGCCACCGTCGCAGGATGCGCGGTAATCAATTCGACGAACGCCGGCGCGGCTGCCTTCTTTTCGGAGGCCCGGAGTCCATCAAGCCGCCTCTTCAGCCCCATATAGTCCAGCCGCAGGGGATGAGCAACCGGATGCAGACCGTGCTCCCGCGCCAGCTCTACTGCAGCCTGCCAAAGTGTCTTAGGCAGCTTCGTCCGATGCGGCCGACTGCTGCGAAACTCATCAAACCGTCGTTGCAATTGCACGATCGGCTCGGGAATAGGGGATGCGCCTTTATCGTTCAATATCAGCCGACCTCGACGGCTGATTGAACGTAACAAGATCAGCTAAATCGCGTCACGCACCCTTCCCGAAAACTCACGGATGAAACGTTTGCCCGGCGATACCACTGCTAACGCGCTAACTTGCTATGTCCGCGAAGCGGACGCTAACTCGCTGAATTCACTCGAACAATCCGCGCCGTCCGTAGGTTCCAACTATTCAAAATCCAACTCAATCGCAATCCTGCTTCTTTGTTGGGCATGACTTCAGTCTTGCCGCAAATAGCTGAAAATAAAGGTGGGCTTTAGCCCCAGAGGGACGTATTCTCTGGACTCTCGACTTTTGCCACTGTTAGGCCAAATTGCTGTACGCAATCGCCGGCGACGCCCGCAATCTTGCCTTTTCAGCCAACAACTGCCCCATGCCTGCCAGCAGCACGCTTGAATCGTTCTTGAGAGTCGCATCCGCAAATGGGTCGCAATCGTCCGAAGCGCTCGAAATGGAAACGATCGGTGTCAGGGACCCGGATGCGCGAATCAGGAAGGTCAACCTCTCCTTGTTTTCGAACGATATGGAATCGCCCAAAAGCACCAAGTCGAAATCACCGGACTTGAAATGACCGATCGCCTCGCGTATGGACACTGCCTCTACAACGATGTATCCGGCGGATCTCCAGACTGTGCTGTGAGTCGAAAGTAGCCACGAGTCCAACCCAACGGCAAGAACGACGCTTAGGGACATAGACGCCTCCGTACCCGCTTCCGACCGCCTTCACTCCCACTCCGATCGGAAGAGTCATTAATATCGCCTTTGTGCAAGAGTATAAACTGTGACGCAGATCACTCACGGAGTAATTTTGCTAACTTTTCTGTGCCTTCGACGGTTCATTCCGCAGATGGCGGGTCGCCCAAGCATGAGGAGCCGGATGCCCCATCCTCTTGGCAGCTTCATCTTGAAATGGGCGGGAAGCGACAACTTAAAAAGAGGGCTACCAGACTTCCAACCTGAAATCCCGGTACTCGCGGATCAGCTCGAAGTCGATCCGGTTGGATGTAATCAGCAGCGCTCCGTGCGTCCGCGCTGTGAGCGCGATCAGCACGTCGAAGTGCAAATCGCGTAGTTTGTGTGGCTCGAAGCCACTGTCCGTGTGCATCTTTGACAGTACCTGACCCGACTCAATCCAGGTCTTCTCCGTGGGCGTCAGCAAGGGCCGGCTTCGCTCAATAACTTCTATCACCCGCCGATCCACTGACGTGGTAGCTCCGCGCCAAAGTTCGGCCAGAACCACTGCGGAATTCCTCACCAGGCCCGGCAAATCCTCGATTCGATCAAAGTATCGATTGGTTCGAATCTGGTCAATGAGCACTGAAGTGTCGAAAACAACAATGTCACTCATCGCTAGCCGCGAACGTTCCCTTGCCGCCGTATTTCCTGATCACATCCTTGAAGCGCTTGTTTCCGACAATTTCGCGCAGCGCGACGTGCACAGCCTCCGTCCCGGATTTCACTCCCAGCGCGCGCACAGCTTCGTCCGCAAGCTTCGTATCCAAACGAATTGAGGTGAGAGTCACAGGCATGTTTTCTCCTCGCGTATATACGGATTATGCCTTACATATATACAGATGTCGAACCGCTATGGAATCCCTGGATGGGCGGCCACGACCCTAAAACCCGCCTCTTGGGAACTCATCATTCTCCTTCCGCCACTCAGCCGGAAGACTCTTCCCCGTTCCCTTGCATCCAACAATACTGAAGCGACGACATGAAAAACATCATAACCACACGCCTTCGATACTGCGCACCGATCATCCTTTTGGTCTGTGCCTGCTGCCACAATGCTCCAGCTGAAAACGCGCAAGTCCGTCATATCCAGGGAACGATCCACGGTTATCTCGAACTTCGCGATGAAGATGGGCACGTCGTTGCGTCAGGAGAAAGTACGGTGGTCGTCCGTGGAGACCAGGTGACTTCGCGGACAACCTTCACGTTCAAAGATGGCTCCGTCGACGATGAAACGACAGTTTTCTCGCAACGCCGCAGATTTCAGCTCATCTCCGACCACCATATTCAGAAAGGACCGTCCTTTCCTCATCCGACGGATCTGATGGTCGACGCCCGCAGCGGCCAGGTCATCGCTCACACGACAGGAAAGGATGGGAAAGAGGAGGTTCAAACCGACCACGTTGACTTGCCTTCCGATCTGGCCAATGGAATGGTTCCTCTCGTCATCGAGAACATGCCGCCTGGTACGCCGGAGACAACAGTGTCCATGCTGGTGCTGACGCCGAAGCCGCGCGTGGTGAAGCTGATCATCTCTCCCCAGAGCGAGGAACCGTTCTCGGTAGTCGGCTCGACCCACAAGGCGATGCACTATGAGATCAAGATTCAGATTGGCGGAATCGCCGGCCTGGTGGCGCCCATGGTTGGCAAGGCGCCGCCGAACATCCAGATTTGGGTTGTTGGCGGACAAGCTCCCGTGTTCGTCAGAGAAAAAGGCCCGATCTACGCCGAAGGCCCCGTCATGACCATCGAACAGACAAGCCCCGTCTGGCCCGACTCCTCAAAACAAGGCAATTGAGCTTCGGCACTCTGGGTGCTTGGGTGGGCCCCATCCTTGAATCGGTCCGTGATTCAAGGGTGGGAGACCATGCACCCAACCCCGTCGCCAAACTTATTTCCACCCCCAACAACCTTGGACTATGATGAATTGCGTAGTTCGCAGCAACTCAAGGAGACTTCCATGGCTGAAATGCAGGCGCGGAATCAGGGGCGGCGCGAGTTTCTGAAGGCTGGTGGAGCGGTAACAGCGGCATTGCTGGCTCCCTCCGCGCTCAAGGCGGACACGCCCAAAACAATGCCCGCATTGCCGGTAAATCCGCTGACTCCTGCAGCGATGCCGACACGCAACCTGGGCAAAACCGGCTACAAAGTAGGCATCTTCTCGCTCGGCGGCCAGGCCTCGCTCGAGAAGGCAAACAACTTCGATGTTGCCGTGCCCATCATCGAGCGCGCCCTCGACATGGGCGTCAACTACATCGACACCTCGTCGATCTACGGCGGCCCGGAGCGCTGGAGCGAGCAGTACGTAGGCAAGGTGATGGCCCATCGCCGCAACGAAGCCTTTCTTGCCACAAAGACCAAGGAACGTACCCGCGACGACTCCATGCGCATGATCGAGAAGTCGCTCCAGTTGCTCCAGACCGACCACGTGGACCTGTGGCAGCTCCACGACATCGGCACCATGACCGATGTGAACGCGGTATTCGCCAAGGGCGGCGCCATGGAAGCCCTGATCGCGATGAAGGAACAGAAGGCTGTGCGTCACCTGGGCCTTACCGGCCACTACCGCCCTGATGCGTTGATCGAAGGCATCAAGCGCTATCCCTTTGACACCATTCTGATGGCTATGAACGCGGCCGACCCGCACCACTACAGCTTCAATGAGGAGCTTTTGCCGCTGGCGGTTGAGCGGCAGATGGGCATCATCGGAATGAAGATTCCGGGCCGCAGCCGCCTACTGTCCAGTTGGACACCGCCGCCCGTCGAACAGCAAAAACACAGCTGGGAAGGCATGACGATTCAGACCACCTCGCCGGGTACGCTGACCATGCGCGAAGCAATGTATTACACGCTGTCGCGTCCTGTGAGCACAGTGATCATCGGCTGCGATACGATTGCGCAGCTAGAAGAGAACGTCCACCTGGCGCGCGAGTTTACGCCGATCAACGACAAGCAGGCGACAGAGCTGGTTGCGAAAGCCGAGCCCTGCGCAAAGCCTTCGCTGTTCTTCCGTTTCTACGACAGACCGTAGGCACCAGAGGCAAGGCAGACGGTGCTTGCACGGCGGGAGTGAGATCGCAGCACAAAGATTTAACCAAAAAGCAAATGCCCCACCGTTGCGTGGGGCATTTGCTTTTTGTGTTCGCAGAGTTCTATGCCAATTGACTGAAGTTGACAGGCAGTTTATCGAAATCCACAGTGCCAAGTCCGCGGGCCGCCGCCAGTTGCAGGTAGGGCAAATGCTCGGGGTCGAGATTCCACCAGGCTTTGGCGACGTAGGCGTCGAGCGCGACGGGGTCGGTGCCGGCAACCATGGTCTTTTTCAGTGCTACGTCTTCCAAGTTGCCGCCGGTGGGGCCGTTGCGGAGCAGTATCCGGTAGCCATCGAGGAGCGTGACGGTGGGAAGCATGAAGTTGGCCAGGTCGGCAAGACTCTGGTGAATCTGCTGGTGCAGACGGTTGCGCTGGCCGCCAAGAATGCCGTACCAGTTCTTCATTCCTAGCGTGACTCCGACGAGGCCGTGGTGCTTGGCGATGGGCAGGTTGATGATCTTGTCGGCCTCAAGGAAGGGCGTGAAGACGGGCCAGCTCTTGAGAACCACGCCGCCCAGGTCGACTTCGCGGTATAGCTCGGGATCGGGAAGGATGACTTCAGCGCCCTCGGCGCGCGCGGCAGCCTGGATGCCGGAGCGCTGAAAGCAGCGGCGCGGTTCGTTGCAACTGACGTCTGTAACAATGACGCGTTTCGCCCCTGCCTGCCAGCACTGGCGTACGACTTCGGCCACCACTTCCGGGTTGGTGTTGGCGGCCTGCTCCGGGGTGCGATCCCAGGCGATGTTGGGCTTGATAACGACGACATCCTGACGGCTGACAAAACGTCCGATACCGCCGAGGTCGGCAAGCGCACGCTTGACGAGTTCGCGCGGTTCGCCGCCTTGAACAACAGTGAGGTGGGGGTGCTGAGGTTCTTGAGAATTGGAGGCGATCCGATGGTCTCGCCGAGCCTGCACTGCCAGGGACGGGGAGGGGCGGAAGCTATGTTGGCTGAGCCAGACGGCCGCAGCTCCCGCGCCCGCCGCGACGCCGCCGACGCGAAGCAGTTGCAGCATGGCTTCGCGGCGGGTCAGTCCCTGCGTCTTGTCCGGCGTCTGCGTGTCATCCCCAGCCATGGTTGTCCTTCCGGTTAAATCTCCACCAGGTTAATGTGTTCGGGTTTGTTGAAACCCAGTTTGTGCTCCGCGTCCGCGGCGGTGGCGATGTAGCGGGGTGGCCGACCGGCAGCTTCAAGTGTTGGCATCCCAACTTCGGCGCGCTTCCGTTCAAGAAGCTGCCATGCGGTGTGGTCAATCGCCACGCGGTCTTCACCGACGATGAGGGCGTTGGGCTGCCAAAGGCGCTCTGGATGGAAGCCGGGACCGCCATCGTAGACAGAAGTCATGGCATCGCCGATGGTGAAGCGAACCTTTTCTCGAATAGCAGGAATGGAGTTGAGATCCGCGACGCTGGGGTTGCAACCGCCGGCATGCAACTGATCGGGCCGCTGCACCACGCCATACATGTTCTTCATGGCGAAGGTGACGCCGGCGCCGCTGTGGTCCTTGAGAATAGGCAGACCGATGACCATATCGCACTGGCGGGTGAGGATCTTGGAAAGCCTGGCGTTTGCTGCCGCGCCATAGGTGATGGGCTCAACGGCCACGGGCTGATCTTCGAAGCCGGAGACATCGGAGCCGAAGCAGCGAACGCGGCTAGGATCGGTATTGATCGTAAATCCGCAGGCTTCAAGGTCGCGGGCATTGCGATCCCAGATGATGATGTTACCGGCCTTGATGCCGGCCCACTGGAGGCGCTCGGCAATAGCCAGGGCAAGCACTGCGTGGGTGGAGATGCCCTTGCCGCCAAGCCCATTTGTTTTGAGACCTATGACTTTGTCAGGGCCACCTTGGGGCAGAATGTGTCTCCAGGCTTCGGTGGGCTTTTCGCGGCCTGTGTAGGCGGCTATGGCGCGATCGAGCAGTTCGAGCACGCGCTTCTCGTCGAGTTGGCCGGCGGGGCCGTGAAGAGCAGGATCGCGGGCGATCACTACCCTCGACCTACCCGGTTCGGTGCGGTGGGTGAACTGGTCCTGGTGGTCAGGAATGGCGGAGTGGGATGTGACGCCGGCCAGGCCCAATTTACTCTGCGAACCCAGCAATACGGCGCCAGTCAATGCAGTCTTGAGAAAATCGCGGCGGTCTTTCATGGCAATCCTCGCTTTTTTGTTAGCCAGGCGCGGTGGCCTGGAGGTTCAGAGACGAGTTTCCACGCCATGCGCCAGGGTGAGCAGGGCCTGCGCCGTAACGGGCGTGGACTCATACGCAACGATGCGAACCAGATAAGGACCCTTGCGGAAGACGATGCTCTGCGCAAACGCGATGCCTGCATCGCCGAGCGGAACCATCTTGGCGTCATTGGCGCGGCTGGTATCGAAGATCTTGCGGGCGCCGTCGGGTCCGCTCATGGTATGGATGTCGATGACAGCTTCCAGGGTGCCCTGGTATTTGTAGTCTGCGGTCGAGGTTGTGACGACGCCTGCGGAGATGTACTGCTCAGCGTCGCCATCGATGTACTGGTAGAGATTCTTGGCGTCGTAGGTGCGAGTCTCGCCGGTCTTTTCCCAGCCTGCGACAGCGCCGGATGCGGGGAAAGCGTCAACGGATTTCTTCTTGCACCCTGTTAGAGCGGCAACGGCGACGACGCTGATGACCACAGTTGCCAACATCCAATGCCTGGAACGAAAAATCACTGAAGGGTCTCCTCTATTTGCGGTTAAGCAAGATCTGGCTTGCCGGCGAACGGCTTTCGCCAATGCTGGTGACATAAACGGCGGGGTGCTCCTGCAGCGGGCAGGCGTACTCGCAGGCTCCGCAGCCGACACAGCGGCTGGGATCGACGCGGGGCTGCTTCAGGGTCTTGATGTTTCCAGCGGAGTCGACAACCTGGGCGTCTTGAACGTAGATAGCTTTTGGCGAGACCGGGCACCACTCCTCGCAGACTATGCAATCGGTGGCCATGGCCCAGGGCAGGCAGCGTCCGCGATCGTAGAATGCCGTGCCGAGTCTAATTGGCTGGCTTGGCTGGCTGGTCGCGCCTGAGGCGCCGGCACCCGTTCCGATTCCAACCACCCAACCTTTTTCTTTAGGAGTGATCTGCCAGATGGCTCCCGTGGGGCAGACCTCGGAACAGAGCACGCAACTGGGTTCGCAATAGCCGATGCGCGGAACCAAAGTCGGAGTCCAGAGACCCTCCAGCCCCGCTTGATCGAGCGTTGGATGAATGGCGGTATTGGGGCAGACTTTCATGCACTCGCCGCAGCGGATGCAGCGTGAGAGGAATTCCGATTCATCGAGGGAGCCGGGAGGACGGAGCAGGCGCTCATGACGGCTCTTGCCGAGGCCGGTGTTGGCGCGCATGAGCGGGACCACGGCTACTCCAGCGGCCAGACCGGTGAGCGTGCGCCGGCGGCCAAGATCGGGGGAGGCGACTTCCTTCTCGTTTCGGAAGAAGCGAAACTGGAGGCTGTCATGGGGGCAGGAGCCAACGCAGTTCATGCACATCAGGCATTCGGATTTGCGCCATGGGGCACCGCCGATCGGATCGTCTCCACCCTGGCAATTCAGCAGGCAGCGATTGCATTTATCGCACGCGGCTGGATCTTTGTGCAATCCCAGAACAGACCAGCGCGAGACCGCGCCGAGTAGAGCCCCAAGGGGGCAGATAGCGCGGCACCAAAGCCGCGTAATGCGCAAACTCAATACAAGAATGGCGATAAACAGCACGCCGAGAATGAGGCCCTGGGCGAAGTGGGGCTGGCGGAAATCGAGCACAGTGAATTGCAGAATGGTGTGCAGAGTCTCGCCAACTGCTTTGATAGCTGTGATATGGCTGTGTTCGAGCGGGAGAAGAACGGCGCGCACCCCCGCGTTGAAAGCGGGAAGCAGCGAGAGTCCAAACGAGCGCACGAGGAGACTGAATGGGTCGAGCCAGCCGATGGCGGCGGAACCGAAGCAGGCGGCAACCAGGCCGGCAATCAGCACGACGTACTTGCCGGTCTGCCAGCGCTTGTAGCGATTTGACTCGATGCGCTGCTTGCCGCGTTTGCTCTCCGAATGCATATTGCCGACGAAGTGCTGCAGAGTGCCCATCGGGCAGATCCATCCGCAGAAAAAGCGGCCGAGGAAGAGCGTCGGCACCAGGATCAGCAGGCTCCAGAGCAAGCCGCGATAAAGAGCGTGGCTGGCGAGCGCATTCACGACCGCGACCAGCGGATCAAGCTCGAAGAAGAGTCGCACTGGAGCGCGAAGATGGATGTCGCCGGTTGCGCCGGCCGATGGGCGCAGCGAGGTGAAGATCAGGAGCGCAAGAAAGAGGAGCAGAAAAAAGATCTGCGAGATCCGGCGCAACAGCGGCAACCTGGAACGGGGCATGACCCTCCTCTCCACACCAGTCGAGCGGCATTTTGTTTGTGCTTTGAAGCATAGGCGCAAGGGTGGCAAGAAGCGGTGATCTGCGTCACGGGATGGGGTCTTGGGACCTCTTCATTGAGATTCTGCGCAGAACGGGCGGGAAATTCTCGAGTTATGCAACTTGGCTGGAGGCGAGTTGGGGGACGATGACCAGTTTGTGCAGCTTCAGTCTTGCGGCGATGACCTGTCTTAGGTATTAGGGATCAGGGGTTGCAGTGCGATCTTGCCGGTTTATTGTGCAATCTCCGGCACGTATTCCGAAGTGAGCTTGCGGAAATCGAACAGCAGTTTGGCCCGCCAGCGGACGATCATGCCGAACGCCAGAATGAAGAAGAGAGCCGCGGTCTGCTGGGCTGTCAGGACGGTATCGAAGTACCCACGCGCGAAGAAACGGATGGCAGCCAGAACAAGAATGACCGCGAGGAACGCGCTGGAGCGTTTCATCATCACCGCATCTCCCTGGCGTACCAGGCGCGTGGTGAGCAGCAGCGGGTAAGCCAGCGCAATGGCGCCGATAAGAAACGCCAGCCCCGCCCAGGCCCATGGGATGCGAAACGCCGGAACGAAAAACATGCAGAAGCCCGTCGCCATGCCGAGCGGCGGAATGACGATCTTTCTCAGGGAAACGGCGCTGCGAGTCTCGCGCAGACGCCAGGCAATGACCGCAATCATCCCAGCGAGGGAAGCAAAGATGGACGCTCCGGAGGGAAGAACCATAAAGACGATCTTAAACTGTCCGGTCTTTCAGGCGAAAATCAACGTGAAAGGTCAGCCTATCCCAGCAAATCCCCAAGAATTCCCGCCGCCGCCTGAAGCGCAGCGTCGATTTGCGCCGGATCTTTTCCGCCAGCCTCAGCGATTTCCGGTTTGCCTCCGCCGGATCCGCCCACAAGCTTGGCCACAGCGCCCACCAGCTTTCCGGCCTGAATGCGCTTAGTCAGCCCCGCCGTGACTCCAGCGATGAGGGCCACCTTGCCTTCCGGTTGCGAAGAGGCGAGCACCACCACGCCCTCGCCGATCTTCTGCTTCAAATTGTCGACAAGGGTTCGAAGCTGGCCGCGCTCCAGCGAATCGGCGCGCAGGGTCACCAGACGCACGCCTTTTATCTCGACGGCCCGGCTCAGAGCTGCGTCCAGCGCGCCCGCAGCCGACTTCATCCGCATCTCTTCCAGTTCGCGGCGCAGGCGCTTGATCTCGTCTTCCTGGCTGTCCAGCTTGGCGCGAAACGCCTGCGAAGGGCTCGCTCCCGCCACAGCCGGTGCAACCTGAGCGGCGACCTGCGCAACTTCAAAGTCCTGCCGGAAAACATCCAGCGACCCAAAGCCGGTGATGGCCTCAAGCCTGCGAACGCCTGAAGAAACCGATCCCTCGCTGATAACTTTGATCAGCCCAATCTCGCCCGTTGCCGACGTATGCGTGCCGCCGCAAAGTTCCGTTGAGAACCCGTCAGACAGCTTGACCACCCTCACCTTGTCGCCGTACTTTTCGCCGAAGAGGGCCATGGCGTGGTACTCATTCACAGCGACGTCGATCGGCACATCTTCCAGCGTTTCAACTTTGGCGTTGAGGAGGACTTCGCGATTGACAATGTCCTCAATCTCCTGCAATTCCTCGTCGGCCACCTGTGCAAAGTGAGAAAAATCGAACCGCAGCCGCGTTGGATCGACGGACGACCCCGCCTGTTTGACGTGCGTGCCCAGCACAGCTCTGAGCGCGGCGTGCAGCAAGTGCGTTCCCGTGTGATTGCGTCGGATCGAGTCGCGCCTTTCCGCATCGACAACTGTGCGAACGTGATCGCCTACCGCCAGCGGTATCTTGAGCAGCGCCTTGTGCGCGCGGACCCCTTGCACAGGCAACACCGCCCCCTGAATCTCGGCTATCGTTGTGTTGCCGTTGGCAGAGGTGAACCACCCCGTATCGCCAGTCTGGCCGCCTGAATCGCCGTAGAAGCTGGTCTGATTGAGCACCACGTCAACCAGATCGCCGGCAGCCGCAGCAGGAACGCCAACCCCGTCCTTCACAATGGCGAGCACTTCGGCGCCCGGAGCGATGAGCTGCTTGTAGCCGAGGAAATCGGTCTTCGGAAGCTCGCGGTATGCCGGGCTGGCGGACTTCTGGCTGCCGCCTTTCCATGATGCGCGAGCGCGGGCTTGTTCCTGCGCCTTCGAGTTTTCGAACCCTTGAGTATCGAGCTCGACCGCAGCGTCGCGCGTTGCGTCGACCATGAAATCCAAAGGCAAGCCAAAAGTTTCATAGAGGCGGAACGCTTCATCCCCAGGCAGTTTGGCCCTTCCGTTACCTTGGTATTTCGAATCCTCTGGGAAGGCTTCGTAGCGAAGTTTTGCATTCGCAATCGCAAAATCCAAGTTTGTTGAGCCAACTTCAAGCACGCGATCGAATTGTTTCTCTTCGGATGCGATCACCTTGGCTGCCCGCGCAGCCGAGTCCTCCAGCTCTGGGTAAGCGCCCTGCATCAAATCTCGGACCGCGTAGACCATCTCGTACAGAAACGGCTGTTCCTGTCCTAGCAGGCGTCCATGCCGAATCCCACGCCGCAGGATCTTGCGCAGAACATAACCGCGGCCTTCATTGGACGGCAAAACCCCATCGTTGATCAAAAACGTAGCCGCGCGCGCGTGATCCGCGATGATGCGCAGGCTGGCGTTGCCGGTGAGGGTTTCTATCGGGGCACGCATTCCCTCAGGGGCTAAAGCCCTCTCTTCCTTTTGGGCCTCGTCGGCACGACTGAAGTCGTGCCCTTTCAAAGGGTCCGAAGATTTCGCAAGACCGGTTAGTTCGGCGGCGCGGGCGATCAGCGGAGTAAACAAATCCGTCTCAAAGTTGGAAACCTTCCCTTGCAGCACCGCCGCAACGCGCTCCAAACCCATGCCCGTATCGATCGAGGGCTTGGGCAGCGGCGTCAGCTTGTAAGTCGTCGCTTTTGTCTCAGGGTCAACAATAGCCGCCCGATCAAACTGCATGAAGACCAGATTCCAGATCTCCACATAGCGCGCCTCGTCCTGGCCGAAAGGCAAATCGACGCCGGGAGTCTCCGCCGCCTCCATGCCCATGTCGTAAAAAATCTCCGAGCATGGCCCGCAAGGGCCGGTTTCGCCCATCTGCCAGAAGTTGTCTTTGAGGCCGTATTCCTTGATCCGCTCCTTCGGTACGCCGGCCTCGATCCAATAGCCCTCGGCCTCGTCGTCGCGGGGGACGCCGTTCGCTGGGTCGCCTTCGAAGATAGTGACGTAGAGCCGGTCCTTGGGGATGCCGTACCACTCCTCGCTGGTGACCAGCTCCCAGGCAAACTGAATCGCCTCGCGCTTGAAGTAGTCGCCGAAGCTGAAGTTGCCCAGCATCTCGAAAAAGGTATGATGCCGTCGCGTAAACCCAACATTCTCAAGATCGTTGTGCTTGCCCCCGGCGCGCACGCACTTCTGCGAGGTGGTGGCCCGCGAGTACTCCCGCCGCTCCGCCCCCAGGAACAGGTCTTTGAACTGGTTCATCCCCGCGTTGGTGAACAGGAGCGTAGGGTCGTTGGCAGGCACCAGCGAGGAAGAATGCACACGGCGGTGCTGCTTCGACTCAAAAAAGCGCAGAAAGAGTTCGCGAATTTCGTTTCCAGAACGGGATTGCATGGCTTTATCAGTGTAACTGGCAAGCCGCGATCCGGGCATCGTGCACACAAAGCTTAGAACCGATGTACACTTATCTTAGGCCCATATGGAGTGGGCTATTTATATGGCCACTGTGAGAACCCATGTCGTGCTACCTGCGGAGTTGGCAAAGGAGATTGATGAAATCGCCGGACCCCGCGGGCGAAGTGCCTTCATTGTGGAGACCACGGCAAAGGAAGTGAGGCGGAGGAAGTTGCTGGCCTTTCTCCAAAGCGACGAACCGGTCTGGCGCGATGAAGACCACCCCGATCTCGTTGAGTTGGGAACGGCGGAGTGGGTGCGTTCCCTCCGCAATGAGCCCAGCGAGCGACTTGCCGGAAGAGATGAGAATCTCGATCCGCAATGAGCCAACAAATTGTCCTCGACACGACCGTTCTGATTGATGCTCTCCGGAATCGCAATCAACGGCGTGCGTTGCTGGCCAGCCTTGTTGTCTCCGGACAGGAATTGGCTACTTCAACAATCTGCATCGCGGAAATCTATGGCGGGCTCCGTCCGGGCGAGGATCAGGCTACGCGAGCTTTTCTGTCCGGTCTCGATATGATCCCAGTTTCCGCGGTAATTGCCGAACGCGCTGGGGAATTGAAGGCGACGTTTCGGCGTCAGGGACAAACACGCAGCATCACTGACATGATTGTTGCAGCGACCGCACTGGAGAACGGACTCCCGGTAGCCACGGACAATCGCAAGGACTTCCAGGTTCCCGGTCTCTCACTCTTCCCGCTGTCGTAGCGGCCTACTCTCCGTGCGCCTCTTCATCCAGATTCTCCAGTGCCGCCAGCGCTTCCTCAGGCACGTCCCACTGGCGCAGAATCTTGTAGATCACCCCAGTCGAAAACCCCGCCGTCACCAGCCGCCGCATCACCCGCGCAGTCTCCTTCGGATTTTCAGGCTTGCGGATGCGCTTACGTTCCAGATGTTCCCGCGCCAAGGCTTCTTCATTGGTCTGGCCGTAACGGGCGTCCAGCGTCTCCGTGATCAGGTCGGTGTGCACACCCTTCTGCTGCAGATCCTGGCGAACGCGGCGTACGCCGAACTTCTGGTTCTCCTGGCGCAAGCGGGCATAAGTCTCGGCAAAGGACGCATCGTTCAAGTAGCCGTAGTCCTTGAGCCGGGCAACAACCACCGTAATCGCGGCCTCGCCACGCACATCCGGCTCCACGCGCGTCTTCATCAGGCGCCGCAATTCAGCTTCGGACCGCATCTGCCGGCCCAGAGCCTTCACCGCGTAGTCGAACAGCCCAGCCTCGTTGAGGAGCGGTCGTGGCTTCGAAGATTTGCGGCGAAAAGGCACTGTCAGCCCTTAGCTTTTGCTTTATTGAGGCGGTTGGTCGCCACCCGTTTCGCCAAACCTTGCGCCTCAGCGGCCCGCCAGATCGCCTCCCGCACAGCTTGCGATTTATTCCAGCCAGTGCGCTTCATTATGTCGTTCAGCGCCGCCGTGGATTCCGCATCGAGCTTCGCCGAGATTCTGCGTGTCATAGCCATGCTATGAATCGTACAACGCTGGCGAATGTTCCGCAGGTCGCCAACGCGCAATCGCCCGCAACAATTTCCCAATGCCGGAACCGGCACCCAAAACTCTGCTTTCAGGAATCATTGGAGGGATTGGATCGGAATGTCTGCAGGAACTTGGGCTCGCCCAACGTAGTCAGATTCATGGTTATCCCATGAACTTCAATCGAAAAGTAATTCTGGTTTGCCTCGTTCATCCCTTCCAACCGAAGCTCGACTCCTCTTGCCGTCCTCAATGACGCGGGAATATCGCCTGCACCCGCATCGTCCGGTTTGGCATCGTCCATCTCGGCATGAAAGGAACCGTCCAAAAGCCACATCGGAACCTCGGCCTCTCTCTGAACGGTCGCATCCGCAAAGCGTAGTTCTATCTCCTGCGTAAAGCAGGTTCCAACGCCCTCCATTTCGGGCGTCTCCCATTCCGTGCGGATCGCCTTGAGCAAGAGAGTAACCTGGCGGTCACCCTCCTTGATCTCTCTGAGTGTGGAGTCATGAATTTCAAAGAATGCCGTCACTTCGACCAACTCTCTTGTTACTCGTGTCGGGCGTAGCACCCGCACCGGCCCAGACCCCTAACCCCTGACCCCTAATCCCTATTCCCTGTTCCCTATTCCCTGCTTTTCGTCCACTCGTCTACCCAGTCATTCACGGTCTTCCACCAGAGCTGCGAGTTCTGCGGCTTGAGCACCCAGTGGCCTTCATCTGGGAAGTAGAGCATCTTCGACGGGACCTTGAGCAATTGCAGCGTGTCGAAAAGCTGGAAGCCTTCGCTCACATCGAGCCGGTAGTCGAGCTGGCCGTGAATGACGAGCGTGGGCGTCTTGAAGTTTTTCGCAGACAACGACGGCGACCACTTGCGGAATGGATTCTCGGAGTCCGGCTTGCCGTAGTAGTCCCACGGGTGGCCCCCCTTGGTGTTTGGAAATTTGAACTCCCAGATGTTGAACCAGTCCTCTTCCGTCGTGCCGAAGGCCGACTCGGCGTCGAACATGCCGTCGTGGCTCACGATGCACTTGAAGCGGTTGGTATGCCCCAGCACCCAGTTCGCCATGTACCCGCCGTAGCTTGCGCCCAGCGCGCACTCCCGCGTCTTGTCGATGAAGGGATAGTGCTGCTCGGCGTAGTCGAGGCCTTCCATCAGGTCGGTGAACGGCTTCCCGCCCCAGTCGCCGTTCACGCCATCCACAAACGCCTGCCCGTACCCCGTCGATCCGCGCATGTTGATCATGATGACGACATAGCCATTGGCGGCGAAGAGCTCGGCGTTCCAGCGATACGACCAGGAGTCGCCCCAGGCCCCTTGGGGACCGCCGTGAATCAGGAACTTCACTGGGTATTTCTTCGAAGCATCAAACCCCGGCGGGCCGATGATGAATCCCTGAACCTTGGTCTTGTCAGCGGCCTCGAACCAGAACGAATCCATCTTGGGTAGGTCGAGTTGGGCTAGAAGCGCGTCGTTGAGGTGAGTGATGTGCCTGGGTTGATAACCTGTTTCGATGGCCTCTCTTGCTGGCTCACCTGGTCTCTCAGAAAGGCGGATTGTGAGCTCATGTTGACTCGTAGCCTTTGCGGAGGGCGCGGCTGAACTCTGACCGGTACGGAACTTTACTGCCGAATCATCCATCTCCAGTGCATTTCCGAGAACAACTTCCGAAGGGCGATCAACGCGCATGAGCGTTCCAATGATGTATGGAAACTCATCAACCAGAATGAGCCGTGCTCCGCTCCATTCGCCCGCAGCTTTCCCCATTCGGTGAAAGTCGTCCCCTGTGACGTTGACTTCGAAAACAGGTGCTTCGCCCTCGTCACCGGAAGTGAAGAAAATATGATGTGAGTCGTCGCCCCAGGAGAACTCCTCCACCCAATTCTCGAAATGGGGCAGCAAATCCTTGATCGTCTTCCCCGCGCGGTCATAAAGCATTAGCCGGAACTTATCGCTCTCATAGCCAGCCCGCGCTTCGGAGCGCCAGGCAAGCCACTTCCCATCCGGGGAGTAAGCTGGATTGAAATTCCCACCCGCCGAATTGCTCACCGCAACCGGCTTCGCTGCGGGATTCGTCAGATCCAGCGTGAAGATCTTCGCGCTCACGCTGGTCGCCGGCTCGGGGTCCACGTTCTCCGTGAACGCCAGTTCCTTCCCGTCCGGCGCAATCGCAAATCCGCCCCCACCCTCCAGCGAAAACGGCGGCACATCGTGCGGATCGTTCGGCGTCAAATCCCGCACCGCGCCCGTCTCCACCGTTACCAGAAACAGATGCGACCGCTTATCGCCCGTGTAGTGATTCCAATGTCGGTACAGCAGGTGCGTGAACACCTGCGCCTTGACTTTACTCGATGCGGCAGCCGCATCGCGATCCGCATTACACTTGTCGCCCGTAGCTCCATCGGCAGGACTAATTGCCGGACAGTCCGGGTATACAGAGGAAGTAAAAACCACGAAGTGCCCATCCGGCGACCAAAGCGCGTTGTCCGCCTCGGTTGAAATCGTCGTTAGCTTCTTCGCGTTGCTGGTGGCTGCGGTTGCAGGGTCGAAATCCGCCAGCCAAACCTGCTGCCCTCCCTCGCGCCCGCTCAGGAACAGAATCCGCTTCCCATCCGGCGAGAACTGCGGGCCGCCATCGCCCTGCCTTGCTACTGGCACCGGAATCGGCTCGCCACCTGCAATCGCCTGTAACCACAACTCTGGTGTCTTCGTATTCTTTTCCAGATTCACCGTGGTCAAGGAGTAAGCCAGCCACTTGCCGTCAGGAGAAACGGCCGTTTCCCCCAGCCGCTTCATGTGCATCATGTCCTCGAAGGTCATGGGGCGCTTGGTTGGAGCGGACTGCGCGGAACAGAATGGAGCGGCAACTAGGAGTGCAAATACGAAAGCGAGGGTGATTCGGCGCATGGGATTTTCCTGTTCGCGCGGAGGAGCAGGTCTTGTTCGCGCGAAGGAAAAGTGTACACCGGGAGTGGAGACAAAGGCTGATCTGAGTTGGCGCTCCCAGGGCAATCGCATGAAGGAGGTAAGCGGGGCAAGAGATGTTCACTGCGGCCCTACGGGACGCGAAAAATGGATCGGGACGCTCCCCCCGGATTCCATCCGGGGCTATTTTCATATCTTCCCACCGGGAAGAGCGACCTTGCGTCTCCGTTCTGGGCGGCTGATGGAAACCCCTACGGCAGCAGGAACTGTTCATGCGATTGCCCTATTGGCGCTTTCGAGGGTGAGCGCTGGAACGGCTGACGACAGGGTCGTCGATGCATGGGACGGCTTCTCCGACGCTCGAAAACTGCACTATTCCCGGTGCAAATTGCGCGAATAGCGGCGGATGTCGCCGAGTCCTCTATTTATTTTCAATGATTTAATTGAGAATGGTTACCGTTGTTACCTGACTTTATCTTTGTGGGTACTAAAGATTTCAGGGGGAGGGGGGCTATGTAGCGGTACGGGCCGGATACCTCCCTAGAAAGAAACACGGTTGCAGTTGCGTTGGCAGTTGGACTGTCCAAATGGAAAGGAAGTCGGAATTTTTGGAACAGATTCAGCAAGTTAGCCCCCGCTTCGCGGGGATAGCAAGTCAGCAAGTCAGCGGGAGCATTGGTCAACACAGGTTTCATGCTTTCGTGGGTCGGCGAAGCCGGTGGATGACTGACAAGTTGAGGGATATGAGGGAACAGAGGGATTTCAAGTGTTTTGATCGGCATGAATCGATTGTGCGCGTTTCCGCGAATTAGACTGCAAACTCCGGAAAAGACTCTTCATGCGATGGACCTGGGGGCTTTCCCACCCTTGCGCCAGAAAAAAGGCGCAAGGATGGGGCACGGAGCTTCTTCAGCTACTTCAGTTCGCCGATGTAGACGCCGAAGGGGCCTAGCTCGATCTGGCTGATCGACGCTGGGTCCTTCGCGCTGGGAGTCTTCAGGAGTGTCTTCACGGTGCCGCTGGAGTTGGGAACGGTGAGGCTGACCGTCTGCGGGTCGGCCGTAAAGTTGACAGACACTACCACAGCGGGCGCTCCTGCTATTTGACGCACCCAGCTCAGCACCTTGGTGTTGGCCGTGTCGAGCATGTTGTTATCGCCGTGCGCAAATGTCGGATTGGTCTTCTTCAGACGGATCAGGGCCTGGTACCACGTGAAGAGGGAATTGGGATCGCCCACCTCGGCCTTCACGTTGACGGTTGTGTAAGTAGGGGGCACCGGCAGCCACGGCGTAGTCGCCGCCGGAGCAAAGCCCGCGTTCGGCGTTGCGTCCCACTGCATCGGAGTCCGCTCGCCGTCGCGCCCCTTGAAATAGGGCCAGGCGACGATGCCAACCGGATCCTTCACGTCTTCCTTGCGGGTGGGCGGAGTGGTCTTCATGCCGATTTCGTCGCCGTAATAGAACAGCGCCGTGCCGCGGCTCGCGAAGAGCATCGTCGAAATCACGCGCTGAATGTCAGTGTCGTGTACCCCGTCGCCATATCGTGCGTCGAGCCGCGGATTGTCGTGGTTATCAAAAACCAGCAGCGGGATATTGCCGTTGATGCCTGTCTCCACGTCGTTCAGTTTGGCGCGGAATTCGGCCACGTTGAGCTTGTTGATGAAGCCCACCTGCGTGTCCATGGGCAAGTGGAATTCAGGCTTGTCCGCCGCCCCATATTGCTTGGCCAGTTCCGCGATATTCGGCAGATAGGTCTCGCCGATCAAGACGCGCGTGCCGGGGAACTTGTTCGAGTTGAACGTGTCGCTCCAGGCGCGCATCTCCTGCATGACAGGGTGTGTGCCGGGCAGGTTGTTGGTGCGCGTATCGTTCAGTGCGGGTTTGCCGGCTGGGTCGAGGACCGGCTTGCCGTCCTTGTCCAGCAGAACATCCTCGTCGCGCATCTGGGGATCTTCGAAGAGCGTCGTAATGGCGTCAAAGCGGAAGCCGCCCACGCCGCGCTTGAGCCAGAAGCCAACGATGTCCTTGAAGGCATCGTGGATCTTGGGGTTGTCCCAGTTCACGTCAGGCTGCTGGATATAGAACTTGTGGTAGTAGTACTGGCGCGTCTTCTCGTCCCACTGCCACGCCGAGCCTCCGAAGTCCGACTGCCAGTTATTCGGCACCTCGCCTTTGTCGGTTGCGGTTTCGCCCTTGCCGTCGTGCCACATGTACCAATCGCGGTAGGGATTGGTGCGCGACGAGCGCGACTGGATGAACCAATCGTGCTTGTCGGAGCTGTGGTTCATCACCATGTCCATGAGGATGCGGATATGGCGCTTCTCCGCCTCGGCCACCAGGCGATCGAAGTCCTTCAAAGTGCCGTACTGGGGGTCGATGTTTTTATAGTCGGAGATGTCGTACCCGAAATCGACCTGCGGCGAGGGATAGACGGGCGAAAGCCAGATGGCGTCGATGCCCAGGTCCTTCAGGTAGTCGAGACGTTGGGTGATGCCGTTGAGGTCACCGATGCCGTCTCCGTTGGAGTCCTGGAAACTGCGCGGGTAAATCTCGTAAATGACTGCGTTCTTCCACCAGTTCTGCTCGGTGGATGCGGTGGTTGCGGCGGCCTTGGGAGGCGCGGTTTGCCCTCCCAGGGAGAGCGCCATGGCTCCGATAGACGAGGCTATGGCACAGATTGCGATCTTGCTGGTCCAATGCATTGCGGTCTCCTGTTTGTTTCCGCTGCTCGTAAATTCGGCAGCAGTGTGTCGCATGAAAAACTATCACATCCAGGTCAGGAATTGGAGGCCGTCTGTCTGAGGCGGCGGCCGAGAGGCGCCAGCGTTAAGGCTTTTCCGGCGTCGGAGCGGGTGCGGCCTTGGCGCCAAGCTTCAACCGCCCAATTTCAACGCCAAACGCCGGATCTTCCCGCGTTCCTGAAATGTGGACGGGAATCTCCGTGCCGGCGCCGTCTTTCTTGAAGTAGCGGTCGGCGGGCTTCAGCAGCACTCCCCACACGCCACCCACCACCTGTGAAACGGTCGCGTCGAGCTTGGCGGCTCCCGCAAAGTCCAGGGCGCCGCCTTCCACGCCGTAAGTTCCCTTTAACTGGATGGTTGCGCCTGGAACGGTGTAGGTCAGCGTGGGCAATGTCACCACCCCGGCCGCCAACTGAAAATTCCCCTGCATCGTCGAGCGCACGCTCGAGGGATCCGCCGCTTTGACCTCCTTAGGCCGGCCCTGCCCGCGCAGGCTAAGCTGCGTAATCCCGTCCTGGATTTTTGTGCTGGTAAATCGCGCCTGGTCGAGATTGAAGACGCCATGCAGAGTCAGCCGCTCGTGTACCGGCGCGGGCCCCGGCGGAATGTGCAGCGCAGCCTTCATCGTGACCGCCCCGGTGAGCAAGGTCGTCTGCGTGTGGCTGGCAAGGTGCAGAAAGTCTTCAATGCGCGCTGGGCCGACGTCGATGTTGAGGGCAATGTCGTGTCCCTTGCCGATTGGCTTGCCGCCGGCCGGATCGGGTGCGACCACGCGAACCACCTGCCCTTGCGCCGTGAAGTGCGAGTGCCCCAGAGTAGCATCGACAGGTTCAAGCCACGTGTCGCCGTTAGTGGCATCCACCTTGGCGTGGAAATGCGTGTGCAGCGGCAGCGAAATCCCGAAGTGCGTCAGCCGGAAATCAGGCGTATCCGTGTCGCCATCCACCACCAGGTCGCGCAGCGTTCCCTGGTATTTGCCGGTGGAAGATAGAATGCCCGCGATCCCCTTGAAGGTGGACAGGTCAGCGTGGTCAAAGGTGTAGTCGCCCCGAATGGGGCTCTCGCCAGGATCTGAAACTTCCCAAGGCCCAATGGCGCCGGTGGAGTGGATCGTTCCGACCGGTCGCGGATTGGTCAGCTCCGCCTCAAACCGCATCACGCTCCCTGAACGGATGGAGCCCCCCGCAGCGTCGGTCAGGTTGAATTGGGCGATGGCGAAATCCAGCGGCAGCTTGCCTGGCTTGCTGGTTTCAAGAACAAGGTGTGCCGAGATGCATTCGATCCTGTCCACCACAAAAACGATCAGTGGGGCATTGGGGACGGCCTTCGCATCCCCGGATGCGTGGCTGAAGTGCGATTTGGGGGGCAAGTGAATTTCGAGCCCCTTCAATTCAACCACGGAGATATGAAATGGCTTGCCCGGCTTGTAGTGGAGCGGTGCGTGGAACCGGAATTCGTCCAGGGTGATGAGCGGGTCGTTGGAATACGCGCCCGAAGGCACGTTTACGCCCTCCACCTGTGCCGGCGGCCAGATGCGCAAGCCGTGGCCCTCTGCCTGCAGCCCATGGGCGAGCGACATATGAAAGCTGTCCAGCTCGACGCGCGCATGAAAGCGGTCTTGCAAAGCTTGAACGATGCGGGCGCGCACGAACGGTTCAGCACGATGCAGAAGGAGAGATACAACCACCGCCAGTGCCGCCAGCAGCAATAGCAAGCTGGCGCCGACCCACTTGAGCCATCGGTTTCTACGCCAGAACGATGCGCGAATCTCGGCCACGAACGCCTCCCGATTGCTTCCTATTGTCGCAAGTCCAGCCCGCCGCCAGTTTCTTATTGGCCGGCTAAAGGCGTAGACTCGATAACATAGATGCAAGTGCTGATTGAAAAGCTCGTAAAGCTGCAAAGCGTGGATTTGGAGCGCACACGGCTGAATACCGCCCTGCGCGCGCTGCCGGCTGAAATCGCTCAGGCACATGCCGCACTGAATGCGGCCGAGCGCCTGGCTGCGGATGCCTCAGATACCATAACCAGGGAAGAAACGCTGCGCACGCGGTTGGAGCGGGAGATCGCCGGGCACCGTCAGAAGGTCGCCAAGTTCCGCAAGCAGTTGGACGCGGTCAAGACGCCCGAACAGGCCGAAGCCATCGAGCATGAAATCCGTTTTGCGACGGACGAGTCGGATCGGCTCGAAATCGAAGAATTAGCTAGCCTCGAACGCACGGAAGCTCAGGAAGCGGCCCTGGCCGCAGCCCGCTCCGAGGTGGAAGAGATGGCCGGCGCGCTGGACAAGACCCGCGCTCGCGTCTCCCTTCGCCAGCATGAATTCAATGCGGAATTGTCTGTCCTCAACGCCGAGCGCGAAGAACTACGCAAAGTGATTGAGCCGGAGTGGCTCACGCGTTTTGACCGGCTCTCCGGATCGCGCGGCACAGGCTTGGCGCGCGCGGATAATCAGCAATGCAATGGCTGCCGCATGGGCGTGCGTCCGCAAACGTGGAATGAATTGCGTGAGGGTGAACTGCTCACCTGCGACAGTTGCGGCAGGCTCCTCTACTGGGACCCGGCGTTTGCTCCCGTGCCCAAGGCTCCGCAGGCAGCAAACGGTCACGGCACAAAATCCAAAATCAAGAAATCGCGAGCGGGAGTCTAGCTTTGCGCCGCATCTGTGTGGACATGGATGAGGTGATGGCGGATACGCTCGCCGAGCACCTGCGTCGCTACAACCAGACATTTGAAGAAGAAATCACCACCCAGGATCTGGCCGGCAAGGGATTGTGGGAGGTCGCGCCCCTCGACCGCCGTGCCGAACTCCGAGCCTTTCTGGATGCCGAAGATTTCTTTGAAGACTTGGCGCTGATTCCCGGCGCCCAGGAAGTGCTGAAAGACCTGAGCAAGCGGTTTGAGATATTCATCGCCACCCAGGCCATGACGGTGCCCAACTCGCTGGGGCCGAAATATCGCTGGCTCCAGCGCCACTTCCCGTTCATCCCTCCCACGCACTATGTGTTCTGCGGAAACAAGAGCATTCTGCGCGCCGACTACCTCATCGACGACCTGCCGCGCAACCTCGAACGCTTTGAGGGCCAAGGCATTCTCTACACCGCCCCGCACAACCTGGCAGCCACGGGTTTTGTTCGCGTAGACAACTGGCAGGAAGTGTCCGCGTATTTCGCAACACAGGCGGACTGACCCTCAGGGTCGAAGCTGCGGCACGTTAGGCTTCGGCGCAGGCACTGGACCGATGGCACGCAGCGGAATCGGCTGCTGAAGCGGAGCCTGGTGCATCGTCACAATAATGGCTCCCGCCGGCTTCTTCCCTGCGCACTGGTAGGAGTGCGGCGTGCTCGCGTCAAAATAAATCGCGTCCCCGGCTTCCAGCGTGCAGGCCTGCTCGCCGTGGTGTATCTCCAGATCGCCGTCCAGCACATAGAGGAATTCGAACCCCCCATGCATGTGGGCCTTGGGCTCCATCTCCTTGGTCAGTGGAGCAAACTCGGCAAAGTACGGGTCCATGTGGCGATCGGGAACCATGTAGCCCAGGCTCTCAAAGTGGTAACTCGGAACAGTCACCCCGGTCTGTGGCATCCTGACGCGCTCCTTGCGGCGATGAATCCGGAACAGAGCGGTAGGTTCGGTCTCAAAGAAATACGAAAGATCTTTGGAAAAGACCATCGCAATGCGCGAGAGATTTCGTAAAGTAGGCACAACGCGGCCCGTCTCCAACTGGGAAAGGAAACTGGCTGAAAGTCCGGTATGCTTGCCCAGTTCCACCAGGCCCATCGACTTCTTGAGCCGCAGCCGCTTGATGCGCTCGCCAATCCGCTTTTCCGCAATGAAGCGCTCGGCGGTCTCGGGATCAACTTGCGTCTTTTGTGTTTCCTCGCTCTTGACCACCGCTGAATCGCCCATGTACGCCTCCAGACTCGACAGAGAATAGGATGCCTTTTTGTGTAGATTGTTGTCCAGATCAAAAAATATTTCTGTGCCATTGAATTTAAATTCCTTGCGAGCGCGTATCGTATCCACGAGAGGGAAAAGAAAATCCACCCCGTCAACACAGGCCGGATTTCGCCAAGGGTGCTCCTGTCCGGAGCGTCCGGAATGCTCGGGTCGGCTTTGCGGCAGGCGTTGGACGCGCAGGGCACTGAGATTCTGCAGTTGGTCCGCCACGATCCTCTTGCCGCCGGTCAGATGCAATGGGCGCCCATGGCCTCATTGCCCATTCCAGACACAAGGCCTCTTGAAGGTCTGGCCGCGGCGATCCACCTGTCGGGAGCGAGCGTGGCAGCGCATCGCTGGACCCCGTCCTACAAGCGCGAGATGTGGCTGAGCCGTGTGGAGTCAACTCGTGCGTTGGCGACGGCCCTGGCGAGACTGTCCCTTCCTCCACAGACTCTTCTTGTAGCGTCCGCAACCGGCTTCTACGGAGACCGTGGAAACGAATTGCTTGACGAAAACTCTGGCCCCGGCAGAGGATTCCTGGCCGATCTATGCCGGGAGTGGGAGTCAGCCGGCCTTCCCGCCGCGAAGGCCGGCATTCGAGTGGTCCATCTGCGCTTCGGAGTAGTCCTCGGCGCAGGCGGCGCACTGGCCAAAATGCTGCCGCCGTTCCGGCTGGGCCTGGGCGGAAAGCTCGGCAGCGGTCGCCAATGGATGAGTTGGATCAGCCTCACTGACGCGGTTGCCGCCATTCTGTTCGCCAAGGACACGCCCACTCTGGCTGGCCCGTTGAATCTGACCGCGCCGCAACCCGTCACCAATTCGGAATTCACAATCGCTCTCGGCCGCGCCGTTCATCGCCCCGTCCTTCTTCCCGCACCGGCTTTTGCTCTTCGCCTGGCCCTTGGCGCAATAGCCGACGAAGCCCTGCTAGCCAGCGCGCGTGTGGTTCCATCGAGCCTGACAAGCGCCGGATTCCGATTCAGCCACCCTAACCTGGAGGCGGCGCTCGCGGCCGCGCTTGCGGGAACCCGGTAATCCTTCAGCCCGCGTTATCCTAAAGAGTCCGGCCGGCGTCGCCTTTCGCCCGCCGCAAGAGGAACCTATTCATGACGGAAGAGATCAACACGCCAGCAACAATCGCTGCTGCCGCGCAAACGGCGCCCGCCCCACCACCAGTGGCGACAATTGCCACGCTCGGCCAGCACGAAGGCCAGTCCGTAACTTTGCGCGGATGGCTCTATAACCTCCGCGAGAGCGGCAAGCTGCTCTTCCCCATCTTTCGCGACGGCACCGGCACCGTCCAGGGCGTAGCGCACGTCAAGAGCGTGTCCGCGGAGGTCTTTGAAACGCTGAAAGGACTCACCCAGGAGTCCAGCGTCATCGTCACCGGCAAAGTCCGCGCCGACAAGCGCGCCCCCGGCGGCTTTGAACTCGACGTCGAGGGCATCCAGGTCGTCCAGCGCGTTCCCGAGTCCGACCCCTATCCGATCACGCTCAAAGAGCACGGCGTCGACTTCCTCATGGAGCATCGCCACCTCTGGGTCCGCTCCCCGCGCCAGTCCGCCATTCTCCGCATTCGCGCGGAAATCATGCGCGCCGCCGCCGAGTATTTTGACCAAAACGGCTTTATCCGCACCGATCCGCCGATCCTCACGCCCGCGGCCTGCGAAGGCACTTCGACGCTGTTTCCAGTCGACTACTTCGGCGAACCAGCCTTTCTCACCCAATCCGGCCAGCTTTATATCGAGTCAACGGCCCTTGCACTGGGCAAGGTCTACAGCTTCGGTCCGACATTTCGTGCGGAGAAATCCAAAACCCGCCGCCATCTCACCGAATTCTGGATGATCGAGCCCGAGGTCGCCTATTGCGATCTGGACGGCCTGCTCGAACTCGCCGAAAACTTCCTTTCGCATATTGTGCAGAGCGTGCTGAAGAACCGCGGCCCTGAGCTGACCGTGATTGGCCGCGACCGCGCCAAGCTCGAAGCCATCGTCCTGCCGTTTCCGCGCCTCACCTACGACGATGCCGCGGCCATGCTGAATGCAGCCTATAAGACCGGCCAGCTTGAATCGCCCTTCGAATACGGCAACGACTTTGGCTCGCCCGACGAGACCTGGCTCAGCAATCAGTTCGACCGGCCGGTAATGGTGAACCGCTATCCCGCCGACGTGAAGGCCTTCTACATGGAGCCCGACCCGAAAGACGCGCGGCTGGCGCTCTGTGTCGATGTGCTGGCCCCGGAAGGCTATGGCGAAATCATTGGCGGCTCGCAGCGTGTTTCAAGTTACGAGCTATTAAGCGAGCGCATCGATCACCACAAGCTCCCCCGCGAAGCCTTCGAGTGGTACCTCGACCTGCGCCGTTACGGCAGCGTCCCCCACTCCGGCTTTGGCATGGGCATCGAGCGCGCCGTAGCCTGGATCTGCGGCCTCGACCACGTCCGCGAAACCATCCCCTTCGCAAGAACCCTGCACCGCATTTACCCGTAAAGACGAGGCGATCCTGAATGAAACGAATCCCGTTCGATTGGAAAGGGCAAGCCCACCTTGCGGATGAGCTCTGTCGACCGGTGAAAGACGTCACGGCACAGATTGACACCATTGGGAGACCGAGCTCAATCACTCTTTGGCGAGCGGACGGCACCGGGCTGAGAATTCAATCGGAGATGCACGATCTCGCTGAACGGATAGAGGTTGGCATTCTTCGATTTGAGACGGTCTTGACCGCCTACAAAGATGAACAATTAGGTGACGCATCCGGGGCTTTCAACGCAGAACTAAAGGCGCTGAAGATGGAGATCACGGAGTCCGGGACAATCGCTGAATCGGGCTTTATCTTGCGCACTGTTGAAGGCTTGGAACTTCTTGTACTTGCCAGCGCGTCGCCTTACTTTCTCTGGACAAGCGGCGTGTTCACCATGAGGGAAGAGTTTAAGCCGGAGTATCCTCTCAAGAACTACCAAATCGTTGCCGTCTAACCAGTAGCTTCGCGAGAAAAGACACCCGAATTATCCGCCAACTCTAAGTAGAGAGATTTATCTAATTAGCTAAGCTAAGGCGTGCTACACTTCGTTCATGGAAGTCAACATCCATCACGCCAAGACCAATCTTTCGCGGCTCATCGTGCAAGCGGAGGCTGGTGAAGAGATCATCATTGCGCGCGCCGGAAAGCCGGCAGTCAAGTTGGTGCCGGTTCTAGCTGCCAAGCCCAAGAAGTTCAAGGCTGGAGCGTTGAAGGGTCGGCTGTTTGTCCCGGACAATTTCCTCGATCCAGACCCGGAGCTTGAGGCTTTGTTCAATGAAGGATCGGTCTTCCCTGAATTGAGCCTGCCTCGAAAGAGCGAGTCGGAAGCGGCAGCAACAGAAGGGAAAAAGCGACCGAAGGTTGCGTCTCACATTCGGCATGAGTCGGTCGTCGCGAAGAGAACCAGAAGGGCGCGATGAAAGTATTGATCGACACGCACGCAGTACTTTGGTGGCTGGTGGACGACAAGAGGCTCTCAAAGACCGCGCGGCGGATTCTTGAAGACTCGGTCCACGCTAGACTCATCAGCTACGCGTCGCTGTGGGAGATTGCGATCAAGATGAGCTTGCAAAAGCTCACTGTTCGCAATCTGTCCTTTGTGGAGGTTCTAGGCCAGTTGCGGAGCTACGAATTCCAGTTCTTGCCGATCCGACTCGGAGATTTGGAACGACTTGACTCTCTGCCATGGCATCATCGCGATCCTTTTGACCGCCTCTTGATCGCGCAATCAATGGAAGAAAGAGTTCCCCTGATGACCTCAGATGGGTGGGTCGAGGACTACCAGTTGCCAACCGTCTGGTAGTTCAAATTCGAAATGCCTGAAGGCAGCAGCCCGCTCACACCTGCATCACTTCAACTTCCTTCTTGCGCGAAAGCTCTTCCATGCGGCGAATCTCTTCGTCGGTCATCTTCTGCACTTCTTCCAGCGCCCGCTTCTCTTCGTCCTCGCTGATCTTCTTTTCCTTGGCCAGCTTCTTCAGCACGTCGTTGCCGTCGCGGCGAACGTTGCGGATGGCGGTACGATGCTCTTCAAGAACCTTGTTGAGGTGCTTGCACACATCGCGCCGGCGCTCCTCGGTCATCGGCGGAACAGGCACGCGGATGACCTTGCCGTCATTCTGCGGATTCAGCCCCAGGTCGGCGCCTTGCAGAGCCCTCTCAATCTCCTTGATGACGGTGGGGTCATACGGGGAGATGAGGATGAGCTGCGCTTCAGGCGTGGAAACCTGCGCAAGCTGGTTGATCGGCATATGCGTGCCGTAGTATTCCACCTTTACCTGGTCGAGCATGTGTACGCTGGCCCGGCCTGTGCGCGTAGACGCCAGGTTGGCCTGGAAAGTGGCCACACCCTGGTCCATGCGCCGCTTCAGGTCGGCGGAGAGTTCTTTGAGTGCCGGAATCCCGGCCATGACTGAAACTGCCATTGTCTTCGTCCTCGTTACATCCAAAACAATATATTAACGGAACGGCTCGGTCGCAAATGCCCAACGATGGGGGCGAAATCGCCCCGCTGGCGGTTGGAATTCCTACACCATAGCCTTCGTGGCCATCGAGGCAGCCTGCTCATGCGCGTGGTAGCTCGACCGCACCAGCGGCCCCGATTCCACATGCCGGAACCCCATCTTCAGCGCCTCAGTCTTCAGCTCCGCAAACTCCCGCGGCGTGTACAACCGCGCCATCGGCAGATGATCCCGCGACGGCCGCAGATATTGTCCGATCGTCAGAATGTCGCAATTCACAGCAGCGAGGTCGCGAAAAACCTGAAGCAGCTCAACCGTCTCCTCGCCCAGCCCGACCATCACGCCCGACTTGGTAATTCCCTCAGGCCGCAGTTCCTTCGCGTAGCGCAGCAGCTCCAGCGTCCGCTCATACCGCGCTCCTGACCGGACCACGCGATAGAGCCTTGGCACCGACTCGGTATTGTGGTTGAGCACTTCCGGACGCGCCTCAACCACCGTGCGAATCGCTTCCCGGCTTCCCTGGAAATCTGGAATCAGCACCTCAACCCGGCATCCCGGCGCCTGTCTGCGAATCTCCTCAATCACCATCGCGAACGCACGCGCGCCACCGACTAGATTGTCGTCCCGATTCACGCTGGTAATAACCGCATGTTCCAAACCGAGTGAAGCCACGGCTTCCGCCACGCGGCGAGGCTCATCGAAGTCAATCGGCTCAGGGCGGCCCTTCGGCACGGCGCAGAAGCCGCAGCGCCGCGTGCATAGATTGCCCAGCATCATGAACGTTGCCGTCTTGTGGTGCCAGCACTCTCCAATGTTGGGGCAGTGCGCGCTTTCGCACACAGTGTGCAGATTGAGCGACCGAGCCAGCCGCTTCAGATCGTGATAGTTTTCGCCCATGGGAGCGCGCGCCTTCAGCCACTCGGGCTTGGGAGCGGAAATCTTTTGCGCCGAAGCAATCTGTACCAGTTCCATCACTCTCTCATTGTAAGGGCAGCAAATTATAACGGCAGCAAAATCGGCGAAGTCCCAACTATTGCGCCGGCATCAGCTCCAGCGCCCGCGCAATCTGCAGCGCCGCTCGCGCCGGCAGATTGTTGCCGGTATCGATGGACAGCCGCGGCGCCGGCATATAACTCGCGTCGAAGCTGCCCTCCTCATGCAATTGCTCGAACAGCGGCACCGAGGTCAACTTCTTGTATTGCAGTCGCGACAGGCCGCCCATGCGGCGCTTTAACTCCGGCAGCGGGCATGTCAGTTCAATGAAATCGACTTCGCCTCCAGCAGCGGCGACCGTACTGATTGTCTTGCCGATGAATTCCGGACGTACGGTTGCTTCGGGAGCGAAGGTGAAGATCAGCCCTGGTAACTGGCTGCGACAAGCCTTGTCGAAGATGGAAAGCCAGAACTCCTCCCTCAATTCAACAAACTCCGGGCTGCCGAATTCAAACACGGAAAGCAGCGTATCCACAACCAGGTGATTGTGGAAGAGCCTGTAGCCGGTGATGGCCACAAGCTCCTGCGCAACGGTCAGTTTGCCCGTAGCCGGCAAGCCGTAAATGAAAATCAGCTTCATTGGATCTGCCCTCCTTGGGGCAGGCTATTCGACGTGATCCGGCTGCTCACTTCTTGATTTCCGGTGCAGGCGGTGCAGCCGGCGCAAGTTTGAGGTACTTATCCCACCACGCCAGCCAACGCTCGTAACGGTCCTTGATGTAGCTTGGCCGCGTGAATCCATGGAACTGCCCAGGATAGACGACTAACTCAGTCGGGCGTCCCAGCGATTTCAGCGCCTCGTACATCTGCTCGCCTCCGAGGAGGGGAACATTCATGTCCGAGGACCCGCCCATGAATAACATCGGCGTGTGGATGCGCTTGTCGATTTCGAGGAACGGATAACTCATCTTGATATAGAGTTGCAGGTTCTTCCACGGCGGTCCAAGCTCGTTGTCGTACTGAAGAACGTACTGGTCCACGCCATAGAACGACATAGGAGCCGCAACCCCTGCTCCACTAATAGCCGCCTTGAAGCGATCGGTGCTGGCCACGGTGTAATCGGTAAGGATGCCGCCGTAACTCCAGCCGGTAACTGCAAGGCGGTTCGGGTCGGCAACTCCCATGGCGACAATCTTGTCCACACCGGCCAGCAGGTCCTGCACTTCCTTGTTGCCCCAGTCGCCGGCGATGGCTTTCGAATAATCCCGCCCGCGGCCGGAACTGCCGCGATAGTTCACGTTCAGTTCCGCATAGCCCTTGCTAGCCGTCCATTGACGGAGAAAATCGAAGCTATGCTCATCCTGGCTGTTGGGACCGCCATGAATGAAAAGAATCATGGGCGCCGGCGTGCCCGCCTTGAAGTCCGGCGGGCGTGTCAGCAGCCCATGCACATCCGTGCCATCCTTGCTCTTGAACTCTACATCCTCGGCCGGCACAAGATCGAGTTCCGCCATCAGCGCGTCGTTATGCGTTGTAAGCTTGCGCAGCGCGCCATTTTCAAGCGCATAGATTTCGGCAGGTGTGCTGTCATTCGTATAAAGCACCGCGGTGTGGCCTGCCGCTGCTTCCCATCCCACCACTGCGCCCTGCTGCGAGAGTAGCCGTTTGTCTCCGTCACCGGCTAACTCAACTTCCGCGGGGTATTGGTTGCGATCGTCGCTAATGAGATAACTCAGGCGTCCGTCTGCCGAGTAGATCGGCTCGCGGACGGCACGGTCGAGCTTGGCGGCTGGATAACTTACCTTGCCGTCCAAAGTGACTACCGCCGGGCGAGACTGCGAATACACCAATAACTTCAGCTCGGCGCCCTGCGTGTAGGCAATGGATTTCGAATCGGGCGACCAGGCCAGGTGGCCGTCATCGGGCCCCGTCCAGGTAGTAAGCTTGCGCGCCGCCGATCCCGCCTTCGCTGCCACAACAAACACATCCGTGTTGTTCGAGCGGTCGGGATCGGGGTCCTGGTTGCTGGCAAAGGCGATCCACGCCCCGTCCGGTGACCAGGCCGCATCCTCTTCCTCGACATTCTTCGACGTGGTGAGCTTTTCAGCCTTTTTGGTGGCCAGGTCGTAGAGGTAGAGCGAACTGAAGGCATCGTCGCGCAGGTACCCCTGAATGTCCTGCTTGAAATGATAGCGATCGATCACAATAGGCTTGGGCGGGACCGGCGGTTTGCCCTCTTCGGGCTCCGGTTCGGCCTTGGGATGAAGAGTCAACAGAAGCTTTTTCGAGTCCGGCGACCAGCTATAGCCTTCAATGTCCTGGTCTGTAACACCGGTCAACTGGTCGGCCTCACCGCCGCGCCGGTCGAGGATCCAAACCTGCGAGCCTTTGGCCGGTCCGGGGCGCGTTGACAGGAAGCTTACGTACCGGCCGTCCGGGCTGAAGTGCGGCGCGGAGGCGCCCTCCTTGCCAAACGTAAGCTGCAGGCGTACCGAACCGTCCCACTTGACCATCCAAAGGTGAGTTTGCCCCTTGTCTTCCTTGGTGTCGATCTGGCTCACGATGTAAGCCACCCAATCGCCCTCGGGCGAGATTGCAGGAGTGCCCACGCGCTGGATCCGTGGCAGATCGTCAAGGGTGATGGCGCGCTTTTTCGGGGCATCGGCGGCCTGGGTTGGGGCAAGGGCGGCAAGGGTGAACGCCAGGCAAAGAAAGGTCTTCAAGGTTCCACGCGGCATGGGCAGAGATTATCATTCCGAGACGATTTGGTCGTGGTGGAAATTGACTCAACTTCCGTGACCATAGTAAAATGACCATGGTCAAGACGGAATGATGACGAAGGTGACGATGCGGACCATCCCTGCGGGTGAATTCAAAGCTAAATGCCTTGCCCTTATGGACGAGGTACTGGCCACGGGGCAGACGGTAATTGTCACCAAGCGTGGCAAGCCTGTGGCGTGGCTCACTCCACCCCGCGAAGAGCCCGTTCAGCCGGTGACAGTCGATTCGATCTTCGGCAGCTTGCGGGGGATGGTGTCGATAGACAATGACCCAGAGGCGTGGGTTGGGCCGATTTTCTCCAAGGACGATTGGGACCACTTGAAGCCGGACTGGCCAAACGTCACCCCAGAATGATCCTGCTCGACACACATGTCGTGGTTTGGCTGTTGACTTCCCCGGATCGCATTTCGAAGGCTGCGGCAGAGGCGATCGCCAATTGGGGCGCCAAAGGGAGACGTCCGGCAGTGTCGTCGGCCACGGTGTTCGAGATTGCCTATGGAGCAAGCCGCGGCCGCATTCGTTTACACGTTGCGGAGGCTGGGTTTCGGGACCGGTTGCGCACGGCCTTCGATGTGCGACCGGTCACAGAAGCAATTGCCTTTGAGGCCGGAATGCTGCCTGACCCCTTCCATGGCGACCCCATGGACCGCATCATTGCGGCGACGGCGATTGTCGAAGACTGCGTTCTGTTGACGATCGACGAAAAGATTCGACAATCAGGCGTGTGCAAAACCCTCTGGTAGCACTACCGCAGCTTTTCGCGCACTTCCGGACGAATCAGGTAGAGGAAGAAGACCAGGTTCAGCAGCCCTTGCACGAGCGCCGCACCCTGATGCTGCGCGTAGAAGATCCACAGGTTGTAGCCCACCAGCAGAAAAACCGCAGCCAGTGCCAGCGCCCAGGCCCAGCGGAACAGCATCAGCAGCCCGCCGCTCGCGGTGATGAAGCCTGCGGCAAAGACGAGAAACAGGAGCGGATAATGGCGTCCGCCAACCACCCCCAGAACGATGACTCCAGCCAGTACAAGCAGGTATAGGCTGATGGCCGCCAGCCCTGGCAGTTGAAGCAGATCGGAGCGCCGCGGCTGAGGGGGTCGCTTCGGCACTTCGTGGATTACGGTCTCGTCGGGGCCGGATTCGTCACTCATAAGGTATGCAGATAGGCCAGCAGATCGCTCAACTGGTCGTCGGTAATTTGCGTTGCCGGCATCGTGTTGCGGCCGTGAAGAATCACGTAGGTCATCCGCTCGTCTGTAGGAGGAGTGCCGGAAGGCATGGATTTTTCCTTGGTCAGAGCCTGCAGCCCAGGGCCATTGAGTGGCCGGGTGGTGTTGGGGTGGTGGCACTTGGCGCATTTTTGGTGGTAAACCACGGCTCCTCTACCCTCCTCCACGGTCCACAGCGCTTCCGGCTTTGAAGGGGGCAGGGATCGGCAGCCGGCGACAGCCACGACCATTGCGGTCGCGCCGGCCAGAAATACGACGCAGGCGGAGAGAGGATGTGTGCGCATCTTGCTCCGATGATACAGGGCTTACTCTGCCGCGGCGATGGCTTCGGCGATGCGATCGATGGCCTGGAGTTCGGCGTCGCTGCCGGGCCGGCGCCCGTTCACAAGGATGGAAAAGGCTAGTGTCTTGCCGCTGGCTGCGGTCAGGTAGCCACTCAGGGCATTGGTTTCGTTGAGCGTGCCTGTCTTTGCCCACAAGCGGCCCTTGAGCGGAGACGTCTTGAAGCGGTTCGCCAGCGTGCCATCGACGCCTGCAACGGGCAATGTGTCGCGCCAGGCCGCGCCCCAGGGCTGACGAGATGCATAGCTGAGCAGTTGAGCGTAGGCGCGAGGGGCGATGCGGTCGTCGGGGCTCATGCCGGATCCGTCGTAGAGGAAAAAGTCGGCGTCGCTTACGCCCGCGTCAACGAGAAACTGGCGGACGACGCGCGAACCCTGCGCAAAGCTGCCGTCGGCGCCAAAAGTCTTGCCCAACAGCCGCAGGATCAGCTCGGCGTGGAGATTCTGGCTGATCTTGTTGGTCAGTGCAATGTCCTGGTCCAGGGGAATCGAGACATGCGTCGCCAGCACACGGCGATCTTCTAAGGGCGCGGCAATTTTGTCCTGCGCAGAGGGGCTGAGCCGCAAGGGCTGTGAGCGTTCGTCTGCAAATTCGGCAGTCCCCACAGAGGATTTATGGCGGGAAACGGGGGCGCCGTTTACGACGACTCCTCGAGCCAGCAGCGCCTGCTTGAAGGCAGCCGCGGTGAATTCGGCGGGATCCTCGACCGCCAGGCCCGCATGGAGTCCATTCGCCGGAATCGTTCCCCAGGCCCGGACAAGCAGGGACCCAGGGCGGCGATCGAGACCAGGGTGCGCAGTCTGGCCGGCCGGCGTGAGGGTCATGTCGTTTTCCAGCGTGTAATAGTCCACGTTGGGAACCCATTCGGCCGAGGTGCCGCCGGGCGAGGCTGTGTCGGCGGAAACATTGAGTTCGATGGTGTTTTCAGCGAAAGTGAGTGCGGAGACCGGAGCGCCGTAGCTCCATTGCAAGTCGTCCCAGCCCCATGACTGTCCATAAGGCTCGTCCAGGTAGAAGCCGTCGTCACCCACAACGCTGCCATCCACAGTGCGCACGCCCGCTTGCTCCACCTGCTCGGCCAGGAGATCCAGAACGTCCATGTCCCTGGGCGGCTTCTCCGGCTCCGCACCTTGAGCGGGGGTAGCAACTGGTGCGGCAGCGGGGACTGATTGCGGACCATGATACGGGTACCGCCGCCGGCTCAGCGTAGGGTCGCCCGAGCCGAGCAGAATAATGTCGCCGTGCAAGACTCCCTGCGGGTCAATCGGGCCGTCCGCGACCACGTTGGTAGTCCACGTCAAATCTTTGACAGGAAGCAGCGCGTAAGCAGCTGCGGTAGTTGCAAGCTTCGCGTTCGAGGCAGGGGTAAAGAGCCGGCCATCGTTGAAGCCGTAGAGAACCTCCCCGTCAAGGGTCTTTGCACATATTCCGAATTCGGCGTGGCTGAGGGCCGCATCGGCAAGAATAACCTGAATTTTGTCAGCGAGTTGAGTATTGAGCTGCGGAGCGGTTTTGGCGGCGCGAGGATGCGCCTGGGCCAGAAGGCCGGCGGGAAGCATAGAGGCTGTCAAAATAAGCGCAAGGATTCGCCGAAGGGCATTCATGCAGGGAGTTTAGCAGGCAGGAGACGGGCTGCGGCGTACCATCTAGGGTCAGGGCAAGTTTCGGGGTGGCCGCGGGGTTTGCACCGCCGCACCCTATCCTCGATTGAGGTTGAAGTGGCAGAAATAAAGGGCGTTAGTCGAACAATTTTGCGATGGCGACTTCGTAGCCGAACAATCGAACTGGGCCGGCGGACTCTTGTCATGGGCGTCGTGAATATTACGCCCGACTCGTTCAGCGATGGAGGGCAGTTCTTTGACCCCAAAGCCGCCATTCTCCACTCAATGCAATTGCTGGACGAGGGTGCGGACCTCCTGGACCTTGGCGCTGAGAGTACGCGTCCGGGGTCGCGAGCGGGTGGTGTCGACGGAACAGGCACAGCGCCCACGGTGAGCGCTGAGGAAGAACAGGCGCGCCTGCTCCCTGTGCTGAAAGGCATTCTGAAGCAGCGGCTGAATGCAATCGTCTCTGTAGATACTTACAAGGCGGAGACGGCACGGGCGGCGCTGTCGGCAGGAGCAGAGATCGTCAACGACGTCAGCGGTCTTTGGTGGGATTCCGGCATGGCTGCGGTATGCGCGGAGGCAGGCTCCGGAGTGGTGCTGATGCACACGAGGGGCCGGCCAGCGGACTGGGCAACGCAGGCCCAACTCCCACCGGATGAGCTGATTGAGTCGGTCAGGGCGGGTTTGCAGGCGAGCCTGAACAAGGCGGCCGAGGCGGGAATCCATGCGGACGCGATTGTCCTCGACCCTGGATACGGCTTCGGGAAGCGGGGAGGCGAGAATTTCGCGCTGTTAGCACGGCAGGCGGAGCTGCTGTCTCTGGGAAGGCCTCTGCTGGCAGGAGTCAGCCGCAAATCTTTCCTGGGAAGAGCGTTGGCGCCGCTCTATGGAGGAAAAACCGCCCCAGTCGAGGCGCGGGAGCCGGCCAGCGTGGCAGGGCTCGTTGCCGCCATTCTCAACGGAGCGTCAGTAGTGCGGGTACACCAGGTCCGGCCCGCGGTAGAGGCAGCGCTCATCGCGGATGAGGTGGTGGGAAGCCGATGACAGCGAGCAGTTCGGAAATTCTGTTGTTAACTGTCAGCTAAGTGCTAGCGCTTGACAAAGGATAGAGGGTCCCTTCTCTGGCTCTGGCACGGCGGAGGCAGGGAAACAGAAGCCAGAAACCCTCGCTCCGCTCCCAGCAGGATCACGAAGGCAAGCGACTGCGCACAACCTACGTTAACTTGATAACCTGCTAATGTGTGGGCACCGCGTACCAACTCGCAAGTCTGGAGATCCTTTATGCCGCGCCGTTTCTCGCAATCCCACGTTGGCCAAGTTCCACTGCAACGGTGGTGCCAAGGTCTCCTGCTATTTTCCGCACTGGTCCTTTCTTTCCGCACCGCAGCCGCTGCCCAGGAGCCTTCGGGGCCTAGCCCCGCTTCGGCCACCGAGAGCGACTCCAACGCCCTGCCCGACGCCCCACAATCCCAAACAACCGGCCAGGCCGCGATAAAGAAAAATGACGATGTAACCCTTGTCAATACCCCAGCCCACATCCTCAAGGATCAGGCCGCCATCTGGAGCAGCCCGGCACGCATCCGCGAACACGACTTGGCGTATTTGGTGCCAATTGGCCTGGCCACAACCTTAGCCATCACCGTCGACCACCAGACGCTGTCCTCGTCGAAGCTCAATGACACCTCCCTGAACAACCACGCCGCCACCGCCTCAAACGGGCTGCTGGGCGGCTTCGTCGCTGCCCCTGCGATCATTTACGGCCTTGGGCATATCCACCACAACGAACATGCCACCGAATCCGGGATCCTCGCCGGCGAAGCCATGGTTGACAGCCTTGTTGTCGACGAGGTCATGAAAGCCGTCTCCATGCGCGAGCGACCGGCCCTGGACGGCGCCAAAGGAAAGTTTTTTCAAAGCAGCGTGGGCCTCAACTCGTCTTTCCCCTCCACCCATAGCATGATCGCCTGGTCCTCCGCGGCCGTCATCGCCTCGGAATACGATGGACCGATGACCAAGCTCGCGGCTTACGGATTGGCCACCGGCGTCAGCCTCAGCCGCGTTCTCGCCCGCCAGCATTTTCCGTCGGATGTCGTAGTAGGCAGCGCTGTAGGATGGCTGGTCGGGCGATATGTCCTCCATAAGCACCACAAGGCGGACTACGATTACTAGGGAGCCTATTCCCTATTCCCTATTCCCTCATCACACCGGGGGCGGGTTCCTGCCCGAGAAGAATTTCCGCTGATGCCAATAGGGATAGACTGCCGGCTGTTCGCTTGCTTTATCCAGCGCTTCCACCTGGCTCTTTGTGAGGTTCCAACCTGCTGCTCCCAGGTTCTGGCGCAACTGTTCCTCATTGCGCGCACCGACAATCACCGACGAAACCGTCGGCCTCTGCAGCAGCCAGTTCAGCGCCACCTGGGGTACCGTCTTTCCCGTCTCCGCGGCTACCTTGTCGAGCGCGTCTACCACCGAATAGAGGTACTCATCGGCCACCTGTGGCCCGGCCTCGGCGGTTTTGTGCAGCCGGCTTACTTCGGGCAATGACTGGCCGCGCCGAAGCTTGCCGGTCAGCCGTCCCCACCCCAGCGGACTCCACACCAGCGCGCCCACCTTCTGATCCAGGCCGAGGGGCATCAACTCCCACTCATATTCCCGCCCAATCAGCGAATAGTAGACCTGATGCGCCACAAACCGCGTCCAGCCATACTGCTCCGCCACCGCCAGCGACTTCATCAGGTGCCAGCCGGAGAAATTCGACGCTGCGATGTAGCGAACCTTGCCCTCGCGCACAAACTTGTTCAGCGTATCCTGCACTTCTTCGATCGGGGCCAGCGCGTCAAACCCGTGCAAATGGTAGATGTCAACGTAATCCGTACCCAGACGCCGCAGGCTCGCTTCCAGCGCCCTGCGCAGATGGTACCGCGACGAACCCTCATCGTTGGGCCCAGCCCCGGTGGGGAAGCCCGACTTGGTGGAAATCAGCGCCTTGTCCCGCTTCCCCTCCAGCGCCTTTCCCAGAATCTCTTCGGAGCGCCCGTCGGAGTAGCCGTCCGCCGTGTCGAACAGGTTCACGCCTGCCTCGAAGCACACGTCGATCAGCCGCCGCGCCTCGTCCACCTCTGTTGAACCCCATGCCTTGAAGAACTCGTTGGAACCGCCAAACGTCCCAGTCCCAAATGAAAGCGCGGAAACCTTGAGGCCTGAGCCTCCCAGCAGTCGATATTCCATTCCCGTTTGGATGCGCCTGGCGGTCCGAGGATGCAGCATACACCGAGCCGTCGAAGGAATTCCGCCGAGGCAAGCGCGGCCCGCAAAACACACCGACAAAGAAGCGTGTCTCTCTGCGCCGTTCACCGGAAGTGATCGACCACTTCAAATCAGTGGGACCTGGTTGGCAAACACGGATTGACGGCACGCTGATTGAATCGATCAAGCGCAGGGAATGGCTTCAAATCAAAGGGGCAGTTCATGACCCTAGAGAAGCTCCAGGAACTCCTCGACCGACAAGCCCGAAACTCGAATAAGCGAGCGCAAAGTTCCCACAGCAAGCTCGGAGTGCAGCGGAACCGTGAGATTCGCCCGCTCACCTTGCTTGGTCATCACCAAATGGCTTCCCGTCTGTCCACGAGCCCGCCAACCAGCCTTCTCAAAGGCTCTTACCGCTTGCTTGCCCGATAGATTGCCAAGTTTTCCCACTGTGGGACCCCACCATAACTATGTTAGATAAAAGGAACGCACGAGATTTGGTGCAAACAAGGCCGCTATTGTGGATAACCTGTGTATTCGATCAAAAAGGGGTGGACCCAATCAAGCTCGAAAGCTCCTCAAACTGCCACAAGCACAGGCATTTGCCCCGCTGGCAGCGAATCGGCGGCCTTCTGGTCTTCCGCCCAGAGCCATCCTGTAATCGCTTCTCGGATGTTGACGAGAGCCTCTTTTTCGTCTCGGCCCTGACTCACGCAGCCCGGAAGTGCGGGGCATTCAGCCACAATCCAACCGTCTTCCTCGGGATGTAGAACCACATGAAACATCATGGCGAAGCTCCTCGGCAATCCGCAACAAAACCTCAAACAATTCCGGATCACCCGTGAAACGATTGTACGAGCGTTAAATAGCCAATACCAGCCTACACCAGCCAACATTTAGACTAGAAGAGCTATGACCACTCTAAAAGCCGTCCGCGGCACCCGCGACTTGCTGCCGCCGGAAACGGCACTCTGGAATCGCATCGAATCCACCGCCCGTGCCGTCTTCGCCCGCTACAACTTCGGCGAAATCCGCACCCCCATTTTTGAAGATACCGGCCTGTTCGCCCGCGGCGTCGGCGAAGAAACCGACATCGTTTCCAAAGAGATGTACACATGGGATGATCGCGCCCGCGCGCAATCGGAAAAGACGCAATCCCTCACCCTACGGCCGGAAAACACTGCCGGCGTGGTTCGCGCCTACATTGAGCACCAGCTTGGCGAGACTGGCCAGTTGCAGCAGCTCTATTACATCGGGCCCCAGTTCCGCCGCGAGCGCCCGCAAAAGGGGCGCTACCGCCAGTTCTCTCAGATCGGCGCTGAAGTGATTGGTCCGCCTTCAGCCGGGAGCGAGAGCCCGATTCGCGACGCTGAAATCCTGGAAATGCTGGCTACACTGTTGGATGAGCTGGGCATCACCGGCTGGACCCTGCACCTCAACTCCGTAGGCTCCCAAGCCGACCGCGCCCGCTATAACGAAACCCTCCGCGCCGCCCTCGTCCCAGTTGTCGACCAGATGTGCGTGGATTGCCAGCGGCGAGCCGTTACCAATCCGCTGCGCGTGCTCGACTGCAAAATCCCCGCCGACCAGCCCATCATCGATACGCTGCCGGTGATCGCCGACTCGCTTGACGAAGCTTCGCGCACCCACTTCGCGCAGGTGCTGGCTGCCCTTGATGCGGCTGGCGTTCCCTATACGCGCAATCATCGCCTGGTCCGCGGCCTCGACTACTACACTCGCACCACGTTCGAATTCACACACGGCGGCCTCGGCGCACAGAATGCATTGTTGGGCGGGGGCCGATACGACGGCCTGAGCGAGATGCTCGGGGGGCCGAGGGCGCCGGGAATCGGCTTTGCCATGGGTGAGGACCGGTTGGTGTTAACACTTCAGGCTCTGGAGACGGCTCAGATTCAAGAGAAAGCCGCGGCATTTATCGCGCCATTGGGCGAGGGAATCAACCCAGCCGCATTAGCCCTGGCCCGCGAACTACGGCACGCCGGTCTTCGCATTGAGCTGGGAGAAGGCAGTTTCCGTCTCAAGAAATCCTTTGAAGCCGCCGACAAGACCGCCCGCGCGATTGTCATCCTCGGCGAAGATGAGCTTAAATCCGGTATCCTGACAGTGAAGACTTTCTCCACAGGCATACAAACAAAGGTCCCTCGTGCGGAATTGGTGGACTTTTTGACCAAGTAGCCGCAGGTCTGAGGTTCATGGACTCCCACCCTTCGCGAAAGACGCGAAGGATGGGGCACCCAGATGCTCATCAAATATCCGCAGAAGGATAAAGGAAACCAGTAGTGCTCGATTTTCTAGGCAGTCTCGAACGTACCCATCTCTGCGGCGATCTTCGCGCCGCCAACGCCGGCCAGCAAGTCGTCCTCATGGGCTGGGTCAATCGTCGCCGCGATCACGGCAACCTGATCTTCCTCGACCTGCGGGACCGCTCCGGCATTGCCCAGATCGTGCTGGACAAGGAGCTCACCCCCGACGGCCACCTGAAGGGCGAACAGGTCCGCCCCGAGTATGTCGTGGCCGCTGTCGGCAAGGTGCGGCTGCGCGATCAGGACGCCATCAACCCCAAGATGCCCACCGGCGAAATCGAAATCGAGGCTACCCAGTTACTCGTCCTGAACGACACGCGCCTGGCTCCGTTCTCGCCTTCCGACGAAGCAATCCAGAATGAAGAAGTGCGCCTCAAGTACCGCTATGTCGACCTGCGGCGCCCGGAGATGCAGCGCAACTTCCGCCTGCGCCACGACATTACGCTTGCGATTCGTGAGTCGCTCAGCAAGCAGGGATTTCTTGAAATCGAAACGCCCATCCTGACCAAGTCCACGCCGGAAGGGGCGCGCGACTTCCTGGTGCCCAGCCGCGTCCATCCCGGCGAGTTCTACGCGCTGCCGCAGTCGCCGCAGATTTTCAAGCAGATCCTCATGATCAGCGGCTTCGACCGCTACTTCCAGATTGCCCGCTGCTTCCGCGACGAGGACCTGCGCGCCGACCGCCAGCTTGAGTTCACCCAGGTCGATTTGGAGATGAGCTTCCCGAGGCAAGAGACCGTTTTTGGCGTTGTGGAGCAGTTTCTGGCGGCATCTTTTGCTGCCGCCGGTGTCACGCTTCCCACGCCGTTTCCGCGCATCACGTATGACGACTCCATGCGCCAGTTCGGATCTGACAAACCTGACCTGCGGCTGCCCGGATTGACCGATGTGCGCCCTGCATTCACTGACGCGTCGCTGGCCACGCTGCAGATCGACCCGGCGCTCCCTGTTGTGGCGCTCCGCATTCCGGGCGTGGGTGAGCTGAGCCGCAAGGAGAGGGAAGACAACCATCCAATTTTCGATCAGAAAAAGGGCGCCAAGTTCATCGACGATTTCAAGCGCCTCGCCAAGAGCTTTCCCGAGAGCGCGATGAAGGTACGCGAGTTGGCCGGCGCGTCCGAGGCCGATTTCGTCATTATCGTCGCCGGCGATCCAACCCACCCCGTCAAGGCCAGCGACACCAAGTTCGAAGGCCGTCTCTCCGAGCGCGAAATCAACGTCTACTCCGCCGCGGGAAACTTCCGCACCGAGCTGGCGAAGAAGTACGCGGACCGGCACAAGGCGTTCGGCGTAACGGAACAGGTGGTCGAAGACGCTCATGAGCGCAACGCGTCGAATCCGGTCGAGGGCGGCCAGGCATTCAATCCCATCTGGATCGTCGACTTTCCCATGTTCGAATACGATCTGGCGACCGCGAAGTGGATGCCCGCACACCACCCCTTCACCGCGCCCCACGAGCACGACATGGCTAACCTGCTCACTGACCCGGCGAGTGTCCGCGCCAACTGCTACGACCTGGCGATGAACGGGCTGGAGCTGGGTTCGGGGTCTATCAGGATTCATCGCAAAGATGTGCAGCATCAGATTTTTCAGTCCCTCGGCATTAGTGACGAAGAAGCGCGCGCGCGGTTTGGGTTCTTCCTGGATGCGCTGGAATACGGAACTCCGCCGCACGGCGGCATCGCCCTCGGCCTCGACCGCATTGTCATGTTATTGGCGGGTGCGCCTAGCTTGCGTGAAGTGATCGCCTTCCCAAAGACCGCGAAAGCCATCGATCTAATGGCGGACGCGCCGACCACCGTCAGCGAGCATCAGTTGAAGGAGCTGCATATTCGGGTGGCGCTGAAGAGCTAAGTCGGCAGTTTCGCCAACAGTGCCAACATTTCAAGACTGAAGCTTATGCATATCAGGTTCTACTGGTAGGTTCCGCAGTGAAATACGGATTGCTCCCGCAAGAGAATACGCAGTGGGGCCCACCCTTTGTCACTTCGAGGTGGACATTGTGGAGCCTGGTGCCTCGTCGCGCATAGGCACCAACAGTTTCGTCGTTCGTCAGTCCAGCTTTGGCAGTGAGAGCTTGAAGGAGTGATTGCACCTGCCTCGCCGAATAGCAGCCAATTGGGACCAATTTCTCATAAATGAGAGTGGTGCTGTCGTAGCCCCGAATCAGCCATGATCGATTGATTGTCTCTGAATGCCTGACCAATTGCGCTCCCTCCTACCTCCGATCCAACTCCGCAAAAAGCTCGCTCAGCACCACACGTACCGGCTTCCCCGGCACAACGAATTCAGCGTCGCGCACCAACTCAAGCCCGCCTTCAAAATAGCGCATCACTTTGTGCCTCCGCGGATCGATCACCCAAATCCAGCCTACCCCAAACTGTTCGAAATCCCGGAGCTTCTCCATGGTCGAGGAGAAACGATCCTCTTCTTCAAGAACCTCGATCACCGCAATCGGCGGGTTCGTCAACACCTGTTCATCCGGCGCGCCGCGGACGATAACACAAACATCCGGCACGCGAACTCTCGTTGGGGAAACACGCACGCGCAAACTCGGAAGCGGCATCACTCTCCAGGGTTTCTGCTTGTCCGAGAGCTGCCACAGCAGTGCCGTCACAGTAGCGGAATGCGGATACGTCCCCAGGTTTCGCTCTTCGCTACGCCCATCCACAAAGTCGCAATCGGGCCGCCAGACGTGACGGTAATACTCCTCAATCGTCAGGGTCTTAGGCGGCCGGTCATCTTCCGCAAGCTCAGGTTCCATTACTCCAATTATGATCCTCCCGCGCACCTCCGCCAACCTGTTTCTTCGCTAACCCGCAACCAAGTCAATGCCGCGCAGCGGGGCCAGTCGCGTCGTTTCCAGCTCGCCGCGATAGAACATGTTGAATGTATCGAAGGGAATCAGCCGCTTGCCATCGGGGTGCGCAATATGAATGCAGCTCTTCTTTACGCTTCTTACATCGAATGCCTCCGCATCGATGAATTGCACGATCAGAATCCGAAAGAGGTTCTTATATCCCAGATCTTTGGGGATAAGTACCTTGGGCAGGCAACATAGTAACTCCTTCAAGGTGGAGGCCTGAGAGCTGGGGGAATGATTGGTCGCGAACAGCTTGAAGATGTGCTCGCGCAACCCGGCATCCTGTTCATAGATGATAGTGTTCTTCGCCCCGTCGATCAGCACCTCCGGCGGCACCATGCCCGTCAGCGGAACCGTCTTGCCGCCCATCTTCAGTGCGTACGCCATGGCCAGCGCGTCCGGATGGCAAGGGACTGGAATCAGATCCTCAGGACGGAATACGTTTGTCTGTTCGAGTATGCGGCGGCGGACTTCAGTCAGTGTCAACCTATGCTGCTTGCTCTCAAATCCGAGGACGCGGCCTGCCTGCTGCACGGGTTGAAAGGTAACTCCTCTAACTGCGGGCTGCGTCAGCGCAAAGTCGATGATCGCGCCTAACTCGCCATCGTTCACCCCGCGCTCGACAGTTACAACCAGCGTGGTAGAAATGCCCAGCTTGTTGAGCCGCTCCAGAGCTTTCTCGCGAATCCCCCGCAAGTCCGCGCCCCGCAATTGCATGAGGGGTTCACGCCGCAGCGAGTCGAATTGCAGATAGATTTCAAACTGCGGCATGAACTCGGCGAGTCTCTTCGCGAACTCCTCGTCTTGCGCGATTCGGATGCCATTGGTATTCACCATCAAATGACGGATGGGCCGCTCTTTGCACATTTCGAGCACGCGAAAGAAGTCCGGATGGAGCGTTGGCTCCCCGCCGGAAATCTGCACCACGTCCGGCTCTTTCTCGTTGCGCACGACGCAATCGAGCATGGCGGCAATTTGTTCTAATGTGCGGAACTCAGTCCTGTGCTGGCCGCTGCCCGCATAACAAATAGGACAGGTCAAGTTACACGCATCGCATATCTCGACCAAGGTCAGACAGCTATGCTGCTCGTGGTCCGGACATAGCCCGCAGTCATAGGGACATCCCCATTTCACCGCCGTGTTATAGACCATGGGCTGCTCCGGCGTCTTGATAAACACCTCGCGCGCACGGCGGTAGTACTCCACATCGTCGGCCACCAGCACGCGTTCGTGTCCATGCTCCGGGCACCGCTTCAGCATCCACACCTTATCGTTCTCAAACACGATCTTTGCGTCCACGCGGCGATAACATGTGGAGCAGATGGAGATCGCCACGTCATAGAACAGATAAGGCCGCAGTTTCTCAGTCATCGGTATCCTTCCTCGATCCCTTACTTCCGGAACTAAGCCCCGGAAGCCAAAACACCCCTGCTACAACAATGAGCACGAGTGTAACCACGCAAAAGACTCCCTGCCAAACCATCAGTCCAAGGCTCTCCATCGGGTCGTCGCTTCGATGCAAATGAAAGATTGCTGTGGCCCACGATGTCACGGTTTCCGTCGAGAAGCAAAGTCCAATCTGAAGTATCAGTAGCACAGACAAGGCCGTGATCGCCTTCGCCTGTCCGCTCTTTTGGTACCACCATCTCTTGATCTTCACTTACGCAACGCTCCTCGTGTCCACGGATAAATACCAACTCCTTCAAAAAACATAGAACATCCGGTAAACCAGCCTCTGGCTCAGCGATGTCGCGAGCCAGCTTTGCAACATTGGGTCCTTCCAAACATCCGCTTGATCCGTCGCCGCGAAGCGGCGGGAAAACCGCGAATAGGCTTCCGAAGAATGCCATATTGTCTGCCCATTCAGTTTGGTCAGACTTGCCGAGGTCTTCACATCGAATGTCCAACGAACAGTGCCGCCATTCGCGAGGATCGGCCCGGGCGTTGCCATCTCACTCAGAACGGCGATGGCCAGAACCGCATCTCCAGCTTCCTTCTGAACATGTGCGGTGACTCCGGTCTCCCCGGTTCGCCAATTGATTGAATTCGCGACCGCCTGGGCCAGTTCCGACGGATCAAGATGGTGCGGCTCGGAGTTATTCGTAACTTCCACACGGATGCTTTGAACTCCCTGCAAGTCAAGCTGCACCTGGGGTGGTTGTGGCCGATGTTGCGGAAGGGGCGGCAGGAAGCACGCACCGCAAGCCAGAATCCCAGCGGCACATACCAGAGTCACAAGCTTCTTTTCGAGCATGGATGCCTTTCCTACTCCGCCGCTTTCCAGTTGGCGGCGGGATCATTCCCTCATATCGAGCTTTATATCATCCAGCTTGTCGAAGAATTCTTCCGGTTGTGACACTTCTTAGCAGTGCTTCTCAGGGCTTTTCATCGCTTCCGGGCGCAGCGCTTCTGACGATCGCCGCCAGCCCCCAGGCAATCAACGAGAGCACCAGCCCCACCGCGGAGAAGGCCATGACCACGAGAGACACGCCATCCAGAGGGCCAACGCCGAACTCTTCATGGCTCTTGCCAATGCCGTTCGTCGCCAGCGCGTAGTCCAGGCCGCACAGCCCAACGCCCACAAGCAGGCTCACCGCCATGACGGCGACGATCTTCGCAAAAGGAAAGCGCTTTACGGTTGGATCGCTCATAGTCTCCGCTCCTCAACGAGACAAGTCTAGCCAAACATATTTGAAATTTGCCTCCGCCGGTCGTCTGTCCGATGATCTTGTTGTCTGTACGAGAACACGGGAGGGCGACCGGTGGAGACATTCACAAGACTGTTTGGCAGCCTGCTGCT
>Ga0182030_10001581_pt1 | contig 47084 bp, 39 predicted proteins | sample 812S3MmetaG_FD_121299 | JGI IMG/M metagenome (GOLD analysis project Ga0182030, IMG submission 121299) | Permafrost microbial communities from Stordalen Mire, Sweden - 812S3M metaG (Illumina Assembly) | ecosystem: Environmental > Terrestrial > Soil > Wetlands > Permafrost | place: Sweden...
AACCAACCGATCCAATCGTTCGCGATCAGCCGCGCTGACCAGAATCTGCTCGATTTTCCTCATCGGCGCAGAATCGCAGCTTTGCGCCGATTTGTGAATCGTCTGTCAGCAACGGAACACTAGCGGGTATGAAATTAGCTGATATTTTCCGGGACAATGCTGAGGACTGCGCCTTCCTGGCTGAACGCGCCGAGGACGAGGACACGAAATCCACCTTCAGGCGGATGGAGATGGCATGGCGCACGCTGGCAAGCCAGCAGGAGCGGCTGGATGGCAAGAAGTGGCCAGCAAAAAAGCCGGCCGAGTAAGGCGACGGTGCGCCGCAGAGCCGGGACCCACACACAAGCTGAGGCGGATGTTTTGCGAAATGCGATTTGCGACGACATCGCGGACAGCAGGACCGGCTGACCGGCAAGTGCACGGTCAGACCCGCGGCCGTTGATCTACTCGACGAAGGTCTTCTCGGCGGCAGAGAGGATGCTGGCGTCGGGCTGCTTGGTGCAGTATTGCGCCAGCGCCTTGGTCCTTGCGGTGAAATTCTCCGGGTCCAGGATCGGCGAGTTTTTCTGGCGGCCAAAATAGCCGCTCAGCCAGAATAAAAATGGGCCCCTGTCTTCCGGGGAGGTGCTGTTCCAGAATTGTCCGCACGTCATTGTCGAGAAGTCGACCGCCGGCAGCGCCTTTGGCAGCGCTTTGGCGTCTTGGAACGAGCAGATCAACAGGACGAAGCATAACGCGGTTGCCGACTTCATGACGTTTCCTCCGACGATTTTTCCGGATTATTGCCGCAGCCCGATCCTGGTTGTCTACCAGCATTTTGCACGCTTAGCCAATCCCGGCTGTGCTGGCAAAATGCATCAAGACGGATATTCCCGATTGGCCTGCCGCTTCCGCAGCGCCAACGCGGGATCTACTCACCTCACGGCGTATCCCTGGGCTTGTCGAGTTCGCGGTTGTCGACATAGCGGATTGCGATCGGCCGGCCGGCGATCGCGCCGCCGAGGCTGCCGGTGAATTTCAACGGCACGCAGGCGTCGAGCGACGTGTTGATGGCCTTGAGGTAGGTGGCGCGGGTATCGGCGGAAATGCCCGCGGTGGCAAAGGTCATTCGCGGAGGCCCGATCATGTCGCCGTCGCGCTTGAAACTGAAGCGCACCGTCATCTGGGTGCCCGGCTGCGCGGTGTCCGCCGGCGGCGGCGACCAGCAGGAGCGCAGTTCGGCGAACAGGTCGCCGATGCTGTCGAGATCGTGATCGGGCTTCTGGTATTTGGCGGCGTCGTCCTGCGGCGGCACGGTTTCGATGGTGAGCTGCAGGTTCTCGCCGTAGGGATAGTCGATCTCGGGAATGCACGGCCCGTGATTGAACACGCTGCAGAAATAGGGCGTGCACGGCCGCCCCGACAGCACGCTGCAGGGCGAGTGCGAGAACGGTACGGGATTTATTTGGCGCCGGTGCCAGGCATTGGCCGGACCGGCAACCGCAAATCCCGCGACCGCGACGACAACAGCGATAACGATGCGCCGGAGCATGCAACGAGGCCTCAAAGCAACGTCCTTAGAATGTGGCGCCCGCGAGCCGGTATCAAGCGTGCATCATTCACTTCTACGCGTTCGTGCCCAACCGCTCCGCGTGCCCCGCCGCACCCGCCTCACCCCTTCTTCTTCACATCCTTGATGCTGGAAAAGGTGATGCCCTCGGCGCGTTCCCTTGTATAGCCGAGATAGAATTCGTTCTTGGCCAGGAACACCGGATCGCCGTCGACGTCGTCGGCGACGCCGGAACCGTTGGCCGCGATGAAGACCTCCAGCTTCTTGCGGTCGTCGGACGAAATCCAGCGCGCCAACTGGAACTCGCTGACCTCGAATTCGACCGGCAGCGCGTATTCGGCATCGAGCCGCGCCTTCAGCACGTCGAGCTGCAACGGGCCGACCACGCCGACCAGCGCCGGGGCGCCGTCGCGCGGCCGGAACACCTGCACCACGCCCTCCTCCGACATCTGCTGCAGGGCTTCCTTGAGCTTCTTGGCCTTCATCGCATCGGTCAGCCGCACCCTGCGGACGATTTCCGGCGCGAAACTCGGCACGCCGACGAAGGAAAGATCCTCGCCCTCGGTCAGGGTGTCGCCGATTCGCAAGCTGCCGTGGTTGGGAATGCCGACCACGTCGCCGGCAAAGGCCTCGTCGGCCAGCGCGCGGTCCTGCGCGAAAAAGAATTGCGGACTGGACAGCGACATGTTCTTGCCGGTGCGCACCAGCCTAGCCTTCATGCCGCGGGTGAGCTTGCCCGAGCACAGCCGCGCGAACGCGATGCGGTCGCGGTGGTTCGGATCCATATTGGCCTGGATCTTGAACACGAAGGCGCTCATGCGCGGCTCCGAGGCCTCGACCCTGCGCAAATTGGACTCCTGCGCGCGCGGCGGCGGCGCGAAGCGGCCGAGGCCCTGCAGCAGGTCGCCGACGCCGAAATTGCGCAGCGCGCTGCCGAAATACACCGGCGTCAGGTGGCCCTCGCGGAACGCCTCGAGCTCGAACGGCTTGCAGGCCTCCGACACCAGCGCCAGTTCGTCCTTGATGGCGGCGACATCGAGATTGGCATTGCGGCCGGCAAGTTCGGAAATGTCGATCTTGAGGGCCGCGCCGGTCTTGGCGCCGCCGCCCTCGAGCAGCCGCACCCCGCCGGTTTCGACGTCATAGGTGCCGAGGAAATCGCGGCCGCGGCCGACCGGCCAGGTCATCGGCGTGGTGTCGAGCGCCAGCGTCTTCTCGATCTCGTCCAGCAGATCGAAGGTATCGCGGCTGTCGCGGTCCATCTTGTTGATGAAGGTGATGATCGGAATGTCGCGCAGCCGGCACACCTCGAACAGCTTTCGGGTCCGCGCCTCGATGCCCTTGGCGGCGTCGATCACCATCACCGCGGAGTCGACCGCGGTCAGCGTTCGGTAGGTGTCCTCGGAAAAGTCCTCATGGCCCGGCGTGTCCAGCAGGTTGAACACCAGGCCCTCGAATTCGAAGGTCATCACCGAGGTGACCACCGAGATGCCGCGCTCGCGCTCGATCTTCATCCAGTCGGAGCGGGTGTTGCGCCGTTCGCCCTTGGCCTTGACCTGGCCGGCCAGGTTGATGGCGCCGCCGAACAGCAGCAGTTTTTCGGTCAGCGTGGTCTTGCCGGCGTCCGGATGCGAGATGATCGCAAAAGTCCGCCGCCGCGCCACCTCAGCGGCGAGCGGCGAGCGGGACGGTGATTCGGCGGTAACGGCAAGGTCGGACATCAGCGAGCCTGTGGCAGGGAAACCGGGCCGGATCAAGCAGGATCGGCACAGCATATATAGGATTTGCGCGACTTAACTCCAGCCGCCGGCCGATCGGCCTAGCGCAGCAGCAGGACCGACCAGTAGGCCAATGCAGCGACCATGGCCGAGGCCGGGATGGTAATGACCCAGGCATAGACGATCGAACTGGCCACATTCCAGCGCACCGCCGAGACCCGCCGCGCCGCGCCGACCCCGACGATGGCGCCGGTGATGGTGTGGGTGGTGGAGACGGGAACCCCGAGAAAGGTGGCGATGAACAGGGTCGCGGCGCCGCCGGTCTCGGCGCAAAACCCCTGCATCGGCGTCAGCTTGGTGATTCTCAGCCCCATGGTGCGGACGATGCGCCAGCCGCCCATCAGGGTCCCCATCGCCATCGAGGCCTGGCACGCCAGCACCACCCAGAACGGCACCGAGAACTGCTCCCCGAGATGGCCCTGCGAGTACAGCAGCACCGCGATGATGCCCATGGTCTTCTGCGCATCATTGCCGCCATGCCCCAGCGAATACAGCGACGCGGAAGCGAACTGCAGGATACGGAAGGCGCGGTCGACCGCGAACGGCGTCGAACGCACCGACGCCCAGGACACGATCGCGACCAGCACCAGCGCCAGCAGAAATCCGAGCAGCGGCGACAGCACGATGGCCAGCAAGGTTTTCGACAACCCGCCCCAGACCGCGGCCGACAGCCCCGCCTTGGCCATCCCGCCGCCGACCAGACCGCCGATCAGGGCATGCGAGCTGCTGGAGGGGATGCCGAGGCCCCAGGTGATCAGGTTCCAGACGATCGCGCCCATCAGGGCCGCGAAGATCACCTGCGCATCGATCACGCTGGGCTCGATGATCCCGACGCCGATGGTCTGCGCCACGTTCAGTCCGAACACGGCGAAGGCGACGAAATTGAAGAACCCCGCCCACAGCACCGCATATTGCGGCCGCAGCACCCTGGTCGAAACGATGGTCGCAATCGAATTGGCCGCGTCATGCAGCCCGTTGAGGAAGTCGAACAGGAGCGCGACTGCGATTAATCCGACCAGGATCGGAAGACCAAGCGTGGCGTCCACTGCGCGGCCCCTGCCCTATACCTGTTCGATGACGATGCTGTTGATCTCATTGGCAACGTCGTCGAACCGATCGGCGACTTTCTCGAGATGGTCGTAGATTTCGGCGCCGACGATGAAATCCATGGCGTTGGCGTTGCGGTGCTTGAGGAACAGCTCCTTCAGCCCGATATCGTGCAGATCGTCGACCCGGCCTTCCAGCTTGGTCAGTTCCTCGGTGATCGCGGTCAGCATCGCGACGTTTTCGCCGATCGATTGCATCAGCGGCAGCGCACGGCCGACCAGATTGGCGCATTCCACCAGCAGCGTTCCGATCTCGCGCATCGGCGGCTCGAAGCTGCGCACCTCGAACAGCACCACCGCCTTGGCGGTCTGCTGCATCTGATCGATCGCATCGTCCATCGAGGTGATGAGATTCTTGATATCGACGCGGTCGAACGGGGTGATGAAGGTTCGGCGCACCGCGGTCAGCACCTCGCGGGTGATATTGTCGGCGTCGTTCTCGAACTGATTGACGCGCTGGCAGAACACCGGGGTTTCCTCGCCGCCGCGCAGCATGTCCTGCAGCGCCAATGCGCCCTGCACGACGGTGCGGGAATGCCGGGCAAACAGTTCGAAAAAGCGCTCCTCCCTGGGCAGAAAGGCACGAAACCAACGCAGCATCCGAATGTCCAAGGTTTGGAAATGCCCCGGCCAGGGCTTCTGTCACAGTACTGTCATAAATCATCTTCCCGGCACGGCGCCAAGCCAGCCAGGCGCGGGAACCGGGTCATCCACCGCTTTGTCGGTTGCGAAAAGCCCCGGAAACCGCGCCGTTCAGAGCGATCGCCGGAAATAATGCGCTATTTCGCCGATCACGCCGCGGCGAAAGGTCAGCACACAGACGACGAAGATCACGCCCTGGATCACCGTGACCCATTGCCCGAAGCCGGCCAGATATTGCTGCATGGCGATGATGACGAAGGCCCCGACCACCGGACCGAACACGGTGCCGAGACCGCCCACCAGGGTCATCAGCACGATTTCGCCCGACATGCTCCAGTGCACGTCGGTGAGCGAGGCGTTCTGGGCGACAAATACCTTCAGCGCGCCGGCAAATCCGGCCAGCGTTCCCGACAGGATGAAGGCCAGCAGCTTGTAGTGGTCGGTCTTGTAGCCGAGCGAGATCGCGCGCTGCTCGTTTTCCCGGATCGATTTCAGCACCTCGCCGAACGGCGAGTTGATGGTGCGAAAGATCAGCAGAAAGCCGATCAGGAAGCCGGCCAGGATGACGTAATAAAGCACCGTCGGGTTGGTCAGGTTGAAAACTCCGAACAGGTAGCCCTGCGGAATGCCCTGGATGCCGTCTTCGCCGTGGGTGAACGGCGTCTGCAGATAGATGAAATACAACAGCTGCGACAAGGCCAGCGTGATCATCGCGAAATAGATGCCCTGGCGCCGGATCGCGACCAGGCCGGTGACGACGCCAAGTCCCGCGGCAGCGGCGGTGCCGACCAGGATGCCAAGCTCGGGGGTTAGGCCCCAGACCTTCAGCGCATGCGCGGTGACGTAGCCCGCGGTGCCCAGAAACATCGCATGGCCGAACGACAACAGCCCGCCGTAACCGATCAGCAGGTTGAAGGCGCAGGCCAGCAGCGCAAAGCACAGCGCCTGCATCACGAAGAACGGATAGACCCCGGTCAACGGCACGATCAGGAGCAGCGCCGTCATGATGCCGAACGCGATCATCTCGTCGCGCATGGCGCGCGGGGTCGCCGGCAAGGTATCGTCGGTCATGACCGTCATGTCAGTTTGCCCGTCCCGTCAATCCCGAAGGCTTTACCAGCAGCACCAGCACCATCAGCACGAATACCACGGTGTTGGAGGCCTCGGGATAGAAGTATTTGGTCAATCCCTCGATCACGCCAAGCGCAAAGCCGGTGACGATCGATCCCATGATCGACCCCATGCCGCCGATCACCACCACCGCGAACACCACGATGATCAGGTCGGCGCCCATCAGCGGCCGCACCTGGTTGATCGGCGCCGACAACACCCCGGCAAGGGCCGCCAGACCGACGCCGAGCCCGTAGGTCAGGGTGATCATCCTAGGCACGTTGATGCCGAAGGCGCGCACCAGCGTCGGATTTTCGGTGGCGGCGCGCAGATTGGCGCCGAGCCGGGTCCGCTCGATCAGGAACCAGGTCAGCAGGCACACCACCAGCGAGAACACCACCACCCAGCCGCGATAGATCGGCAGGTACATGAAGCCGAGATTCATGCCGCCCTTGAGTTCATCGGGGATCGAATAGGGCAGCCCGGACGAGCCGAAGAAGTTCTGGAACACGCCCTGGATGATCAGCGCCAGGCCGAAGGTCAACAATAGCCCGTAGAGATGGTCGAGGCCGGACAGCCATTGCAGCATGGTCCGTTCCAGGATCATGCCGAAAATGCCGACCGCGATCGGAGCGATGATCAGCGCCGGCCAATATCCGATATTGGCGACGTTGAGCAGGAAGTAGGCGCAGAACGCCCCCATCATGTAGAGCGCGCCATGCGCGAAATTGATGATGTTGAGCATCCCGAAGATCACGGCCAGACCGAGACTGAGCAGCGCGTAGAACGAGCCGTTGATCAGTCCGACCAGGAGTTGGGCGTAAAGGGCCTGCATGAATCTTTCTCGCGCTCAACATCTCAAGACCAGCGGTCCGGCGGCATCATGCCGCCGGACCGCAGCGATTACTTCTTCAGCAATGGACAGGTGCTCTTGTCCAGCGGCGTAAAGGCTTCGTCCGCGGGGATGGTGGCAACCAGCTTGTAGTAATCCCACGGGGCTTTCGACTCCGACGGCTTTTTGACTTCGAACAGATAGGCCGGATGAACGGTGCGGCCGTTCGGCTCGATGCTGCCCTTGCCGAACAACGCATCGTCGGTCGGGATTTCCTTCATCTTGGCGACCACCTTGGCGCCGTCATGCGGATTGCCGCCGAGCGCTTCCAGCGCCTTGAAGTAATGCAGCAGGCTCGAATACACTCCGGCATGCACCATGGTCGGCATGCTGTGGTTCTTCATGCGCTCCTGGAAGCGCTTGGCGAAGGCGCGGTCCTGGTCGTTCAGGTCCCAGTAGAAGGTTTCGGTGAAGTTGAGGCCCTGCGCGGTGGCCAGACCGAGCGAGTGGACGTCAGTGATGAACAGCAGCAAGGCGGCGAGCTTCTGGCCGCCGGCGGTGATGCCGAACTCGGCGGCCTGCTTGATCGAGGTGGTGGTGTCGGCGCCGGCATTGGCAAGGCCGATGACCTTGGCCTTGGAAGCCTGGGCCTGCAGCAGGAAGGACGAGAAGTCCGAGGTGCCGAGCGGATGCTTGACGCCGCCGAGCACCTTGCCGCCCGCCGCCTGCACCGCCGCGGTGGTGTCGCGTTCGAGTGCGGCGCCGAAGGCATAGTCGGCGGTGAGGAAGAACCAGGTGTCGCCGCCGCTCTTGGCCAGCGCCGAACCGGTGCCGTGCGCCAGCGTGTAGGTGTCATAGGTCCAGTGGATGGTGTTCGGCGTGCACTGCGCGTTGGTCAGGTCCGAGCTGCCGGCGCCGGAATCCAGCAGGATGCCGTTCTTTTCCTTCACCAGGTTGCTGACCGCGAGCGCCACGCCGGAATTCGGAACGTCGACGATGACGTCGACTTTCTCGACATCGAACCATTGCCGCGCGATATTGACCCCGACGTCCGGCTTGTTGAGATGATCGCCGGAAATGATGTCGATCTTCCAGCCCTTGGCCGTCATTCCGGAATCCTCGACCGCCATCTGGGCGGCCAGCGTCGAGCCGGGACCGCCGAGATCGGCGTAGAGCCCGGACTGATCGCTCAGCGCGCCGATCTTCACGGTCTTGTCCTGCGCCACGGCCAGGTTGCCGCCGGCAAGCGCCAGCGCCGTCCCGAGCAGCAGCGCGGAAATCATGTTCTTGTTCTTCATCGTGTTCTTCCTTTCGAGCTTTCGCTTCGTTTTCAGACGCCGAGATAGGTGTGCAGCTTGTCCATGTTGGCCGACAGCTCGGCGTTGGCGAAACCGTCGATGATCTTGCCGTGCTCGACGATGAAATAACGGTCGGCGACGGTGGCGGCAAAGCGGAAATTCTGTTCGACCAGCAGGATGGTGAAGCCCTCCGACTTGAGCCGCGCGATGGTGTGGCCGATCTGCTGAATGATGACCGGTGCGAGGCCCTCGGTCGGCTCGTCCAGCATCAGGAACCTGGCGCCGGTGCGCAGGATCCGCGCGATCGCCAGCATCTGCTGCTCACCGCCGGACAATTTGGTGCCCTGGCTGTTGAGCCGCTCCTTGAGGTTGGGAAACAGCTCGAAGATCTGGTCCAGCGACAGCCCGCCCGGGCGCACGATCGGCGGCAGCATCAGATTCTCGCGGACGTCGAGGCTAGCGAAAATCCCGCGCTCCTCCGGACAGAACGCGACGCCCATGCGGGCAATCTTGTCCGACGACGCCCGGGTGATGTCGGAATCGTTGAAACGGATCGAACCGGTGCGCTTGCCGATAATCCCCATCACCGATTTCAGCGTCGTGGTCTTGCCGGCGCCGTTGCGCCCGAGCAGCGTCACCACCTCGCCGGCGTTGACGTCGAAATTGATGCCGTGAAGGATGTGCGACTCGCCGTACCAGGCCTGCAGATCCCTGACCGTCAGCACCGGCGGGCCGGCCTGGGGCGTGGCGGCGGCTTTGCTGGCGGCTTCGGCCATTTTCACATCAGCCATGCCCGGCCCCCAGATAGGCTTCCTTGACGCGTTCGTCCCTGGACAGGTCGGCATAATTGCCTTCCGCCAGCACATGACCGCGGGTCAGCACGGTGATGATATCGGAGAGGTTGGCCACCACGCTGAGATTATGTTCGACCATCAGGATGGTGTACTTCGATGAGATCCGCTTGATCAGCGCGGCGATCTTGTCGATGTCCTCATGGCCCATGCCGGCCATCGGCTCGTCGAGCAGCATCATTTCCGGATCGAGCGCCAGCGTGGTCGCGATTTCGAGCGCGCGTTTTCGTCCATAGGGCATCTCGACCGCCGGCGTGGTCGCAAATTCGCTGAGGCCGACATCGTCGAGCAGTTCGTGGGCGCGGCCGTTGAAGCGGTCGAGCACGGTCTTGGAACGCCAGAAATCGAACGAGTGTCCGTGCTGGCGCTGCAAGGCCACCCGCACGTTCTCGAGCGCCGTCAGGTGCGGAAACACGGCCGAAATCTGGAACGAACGGACCAGTCCAAGGCGCGCCACATCGGCCGGCGCCAGCGCGGTAATATCCTGTCCCTTATAGAGAATTTGGCCCGCGGACGGCTTCAGGAATTTGGTCAGAAGGTTGAAACAGGTGGTCTTGCCGGCCCCGTTCGGGCCGATCAAAGCGTGTATGCTGCCACGGCGAACCCGCAGACCGACATCGCGAACGGCGAAGAAGCCCGCAAATTCCTTGGTCAATCCATGGGTTTCGAGAATGAACTCATCGGCCAATCAAATTTCCCCCGTCAGCCGTCGTCGCGAAATCCCCTCGCGCGCGGCTAATTTTTCCTAACCGGCTGGTTCCCCGGACGCCTTGGAAATTCCGTCCCGGACCGGCCGCCTCCGGCCGGTATATGCCTTCAACGGCCCGGTTTACGCAAGGCGGAAAGCTGAGCATCCGCCGCAGCCAAGAGCGGCCCGGATGCGCCATTGGTCGAATAGCCCGAGGCCACGATGGGTCCGGCTGGAAGGGTGTTTCCGGCGGCCGGTCGAAGTAAACGGAAAGTCTCCATTAAGGTTATTCTGATGCATTTTTTCTTCTTCATCAAAAATTTGCGCCCGGCGTGGATGGTAGCTTGTTTTTGCAGCGGCAACGGATTGCGGCCTTGGAATTTCAGAGCGCCAACTCCACGATCGTCAAATCGATCAAGCAGCGGGACCTGCTGAACACCTGGCTGCGGCTCTACGCCCGCGGGCAGAGTCTGCCGCGGGCAGAGGAATTTCAGCCCTCGCGGCTCGCCGAAGAACTTCCTGACCTGGTCTACTATACCGTCGAGCGCACGCAGGCGCCGCCGCTGCTGGTGATCCAGAGCGACGGCACGCGGATGTCGAGCGCCTATGGTTACTCCGGCAAGGGCCGCTATCTCGACGAATTCCTCGGCGCCCGATTGGCGCCGGTGGTGATGCCGGTCTATCGCGAATGCCTGAAGCGCGCGCTTCCGGTCTACACCATCTCCGACATTGATGACATCTATGGGCGAATCGTCGCATACGAGCGGCTGCTGATGCCTTTCTCTGACGGCGGCGGCGATGTCACCCATGTGATCGCCTCGCTCAAGACCATCAGCGAAGAAGGCGGTTTTGAGATCAAGAACCTGATGCGCGGAAATGAAAAGTTGCCGGTCGCAAAGCTGCGCAGCGTGATCGATCGCGACCTGTTCCACTGCGCTCCCGGCCGGATTGCGGCCGGCGACGTCATCGAATTCAGCTAGCCCTGGAATGGAATTCGAGAGCGCGAATCCTTCAGTGGTCCGAGCCATCAAACAGCGCGTTCTGCTCGACGCCTGGTTGCGTGCGGTCGGCAAACCCGGGGTCCTGCCCGCCATCGCAAATTACCAACCCGACGGCATCGCCGACGAGTTGAGCGACATGATGGGGTTTGAGGTCGGCGGCGACGGCGACAACGCCCGGTTTCTGATCACCCAGGAAGGCTCGCGGCTGGCCGCAACCTACGGCAACGAACATATCGACCCCGAGCAGCGCACCAACCGCTATCTCGACGACGCGATCGGGCCGGCATTATACGCACGGGTGGCCCCGTGTTACCGCGCCTGCCTGGCTCAGAAGCGGCCGATCTATTCGATTTCGACGGTACAGGATGCGGACGGCAAGGACGTCTACTATGAACGGCTGCTGCTGCCGTTCGGCCGCGCCGATGCTGTCGAGCAGATCGTCGGCTCCTACAAGGCAATCAGCATCGAGGGCGGTTTCAAGTTCACCAACCTGATGGGTGTCAGGCCCAAGGCAACGCCGGTCATCGTGATCAGGGCGGTGATCGACCATGATTTCGTCCGCGGTGCCGCCGGCCACCGCACAGCGAGCGACGTCATCGAACTGAGCTAGACTTTTCGCGGCGCGACCCGCCTGACGGCGCCACTTCCCTGGCGTAGATCTCCGGCTTGAACCCCACCAGCAATCTGCCGTCGAGATCGAGCACCGGCCGCTTGATCATGGAGGGTTGCGCCAGCATCAGCGCGATGGCCTTGCGCTCGTCGAGGCCGTGCTTATCGCCGTCGGGCAGTTTGCGGAACGTGGTGCCGGCGCGGTTGAGCAGGGTTTCCCAGCCGAGCTCATCGCACCAGTCCTTCAGCCTATCCTTGGCGATGCCTTCGGTCTTGTAGTCATGGAACAGGTAGGCGACGCCGTGGCCGTCGAGCCAGCCGCGCGCCTTCTTCATGGTGTCGCAGTTCTTGATGCCGTAGATGGTGATGGTCATGTCAATTGATCCCGGGGGTTTTCGTTTGGCCGTCTAGCCCGGCGTGCCGTCGTCGAGACTGACGATCACGGCGGCGTTGGCAATGATGATGGCGTCGCCGCCACGTTCGGCGGGGATCTCAAGCCCGCCCTTGACCGCGGTGACGGTGACCGTTCCGTAGGGCAATTCGGTCGCGACCGCGGCGGTGTCGACCGAACCTGGGTCGGGCACGCCGATGGTGACATCGACGAACATGTCATTGGCCGTCTTGCCTACCATCCGAAAGAACCCGACGCTGGAGTGGCGGATGGCATCGGAGACCGCGCGCCGGGCCGCCTTGGTGGCATCGCGGCCGTGGACGTCGACGCCCATGCCCATTTCGGTGATACAGCGCACGCGTGCCATCGGGGTCCTGCTTTCGTTGCGGGTGCGAGGGGATCAGTCTCTGAGGATTTGCCTCATGACGCTGCGATTCTCCACGGCGCCTTCGACATCAAGTCATAGACCACGCGATCGACCGGTTGAAGCGCGATTTTGGCCGGGTTTGCTCACGCAGCCGGCAATGTCGCAAAGGGATCGATGGCGACGCCCCCAATGGCTCGAAATGCCTGATCATGCGTTCAGCCGCTGCCGGTCACGCCGCCTTGCCGCGCAAATTGTCCGCAAGCGCCGAAAATGCATCGGCAATCCGGCGCGCGGCTTCCGGTGGCGGCAGCGGCATTTTGAGGTGCTGCGCGCCGCTGGCCGGATCTCGCTCGATCCATGGATGCGCCGGAGCGTTGGGATCGTTGGCAGCCGCCAGAGCGGCGACAAACTGCGCCCCGACCTGCACCAAAGCTTGCCAGAGATCGGGAGTTGTATCGCGCGGCGATGCTGCGGCCCCGTCGCTCCGCGCGATGGCAATCTCGCCAGCATCGAGGGTGACATCCGGATTTACATTTTCCGCCGATCCGGCGTCATCGGCGGTGACGATATTGCTGACTTCCTCGGACGGCGTCACGGCCTCGCCCTCGCCCATGCGCGCCGTGACGTTTTCCACGTCCTTCATGAAGCGGTTGAGGCGCGAACCGCCGAGCGAAATCTCGCCGCTGCCGCCGTCGAGGATTCCTGCCGACAGCGAGCGCTTGAACGCCAGTAGCGAGAGCATGCCCTCCTCGATGGTGCCCTTTGCCACGAAATTGATCACCCGAACCGGCTGTTTCTGGCCCATGCGATGAATGCGCGCGATGCGCTGTTCGAGGATCGCCGGGTTCCACGGCAGGTCCATGTTCACCACGGTCGAAGCATGCTGCAGATTCAGGCCGGTGCTGCCGGCATCGGTGGACAGGAACACCCGGCAAGCGGGGTCGTCGCGAAACCGCTCGACCAGTGCCGGCCGTTTGTCCGAGGGCACCCCGCCGTGGAAGCTGACATAGCCCAGTCCGCGCGCTTCGAGGCGGCGGATGATGATGTCGTGGGTCCGCGTCCACTGCGAAAACACCACCGCCTTGGCCTCCGGCTCGACGAACAACTCATCGAACAGCGCCGCCAATTCGTCAGCCTTGACGCCATGGTCGGTTTCATGGTCCAGCAGATAGGTGCTGTTGCACGACATCCGCATGTTCTGCAGCGCACAGGTCAGCCGCCGCTGATCCTTGTCCGACAAAAACCTGGTCTTGCGCCAGCGCTGGACGATTTTCGCCACCACGTCGGCGTTTTCCTGATGATAGAGCATCTGCATCTCGGTCATCGGCACCAGCAGGTTCTGGTCGATCCGGCTCGGCAATTGCCGCAGCACCTCGGATTTGCGCCGGCGGATCATGACCGGCGCCAGGGTCTGGCCGATCTTTTCCAGCCCGGTATAGCCGGTAACGCGCCCGGCTTCGTCCTTGACCTGATGCTCGTGCAACAGCTTCCAGGTCGGCCCCAGCCGGTGCTGATCGACAAACTGGACAATCGAGATCAGCTCCTCCAGCTTGTTTTCCAGCGGCGTCCCGGTCAGCACGATCGCATGCGAGCTATCGATGCGCTTCAAGGCGCGCGCCGCGATGGTGTTCCAGTTTTTCACCCGTTGCGCCTCATCGACGATCACCAGGTCAGGCGCCCAGCCGGCGATCAGGTCGAGATCGGGCTTGAGCTTTTCGTAATTCGTGATCTTGCAGAAGTCGTCGAGCGCAAAATCCTTCTGTCGCTGCGCCCGGCCGCCGTTGATGACGCGCGCCGCATTTTCACCCTGTCGCCCCGAGAACCGCGTGATTTCGCTCTGCCACTGGTATTTCAGCGAGGTCGGACACACCACCAGCACTTTCGAAACACCAAAATGCCGTGCCAGTATTTCGGTAGCGGCGATCGCCTGGATGGTCTTGCCGAGGCCCATCTCGTCGCCGATCAGGCTTCGGCCGGCGCGCACCGCAAACAGCGCGCCCTCGGCCTGATAGGGATAGAGCGGCGCCTTCAGAAGCGCCAGCAGCTTGGGATCCGAAGCGCCGCGCGGGAACACCTGCGCGAGCTTTGCGGCCCGCCGCTCCGCATCGCGCCGTCCCGCGATGAAATCGAGCGCGTCGTCGTAGGCCCGCAATTCATGACCGGATGCGGACGCCATGCTCATGAAATGATCGAGTTCGCCGAGCCGCGCGTCGGCCAGCATCCCATCATGTTCGGCGTCGAACAAAGCGGCGGCGGCCCGCCGCAACGCTGGCGGACAATCCGTTCCGGCGCGAAAATGCACGCTGCGCTTGCCTTCATTGCGCAGAAAGAGTTCGGAAAATGCCGGCTGGTAGCCCCGCGCAAACGCCGCCTTGGCGCCGCGCTTTTTCTGCAGCCGGGCCAGCGTGAATTCGAGGTGCTTGCAGGTGCCCAATTCGCTGGTGGCATAATCGGGGCATGAACAGAAATTGCCGCCTGGCCCGAGGCCGCGTATCGCCACCCGGTAGCTGGATTTCGAAACCGGATTGGTCACCCGAAACTCGGAGAAAAACGGCTCGCTGCCGAGATTCTCAAGCCCGAAGGCCTGCTCGCGGCCGAACTGGCGGCGCAGGCCGCGCTGCCAGTCCAACGGCGAAAGATCAGCGGGCGCATGGGTGCGCGAGAGCTTGGGTTCCTTGTGCGGCTTGGCGGCCGCACCCGGATTTTGGCGGTTGGATTTCATCGACGCATATTCCGCCGAGAACAGGTTTATCGCGAGTGATTATTGTCGCATCTCGCAGCTTTTCCCCCGCTTCTGATCGGCGAAGGTTGGTGGACCACTTGCTGCGGCCATGATCTACTCGAACAGTTTCGCAATGTCTGCCGTCGGCCGAAAAAGCTTCATCGGCTGGTCCGGAAATGACAGAAAGCTCTCGCGCGCATAGAAGCGATGTGCCGCTTCATCCTTCGCATCGACGATCACCGCGGACGAGGCGATTTCGCTGCGTACGGCCCGATAGAGGGCGTCGGCAAGCAGGTGCCGGCCATAACCCCGTCCGCGATCGCGAAAATCGATCGCGACGCCCCAGCAGAGTCGCCGGAACGAGAGGATATCTGGGAAGTTTGCGCGTGATGTCGGCCGCAAACTCATTGAGTTTCACGCCTGTCGCAGAAAGCGTGCAGTAGCCGCCGATAGCGCCGTCCCGCAGGACGAGAACGAACGGCGCCGCCATGTGCTTGCGAGCGTCCTGCCCGGCCTGGCTTCGGAAATACCGATCGAGCGGTTCGACGCCGCTGGCGAACGAACTGCGATCATGGTGCGGAGCAAGGGCCTCAACCCGAAGTGATCCTTCAGGAATGCCCGGCACCCGTCACACGCCGGTCGTTTCGCGGTAGCGGCGCACAGTGTCGCGCAGACGGTCATTGACGGGCTTCGGATTCAGCAGCGCATCGACAAACGCCTGACTGTCGCGCACCGACAATGCGAGCTGCTGGTGTTCCTCGATCGCACGCCGTGCGGCATCCTGGACGCTGGTCAGCACGAAATCCGTGACCGTTCGTCCCTGAAGCGCAGCAGCATGTTCGATCAGCGTCTTCTGCGCCGTGGTCACCCTTGTCTCCAGACGCTGCGCGCGGGTGCGACCGCGGCCTAATTTCGAAGCGGGCTTTGCCATGACAATTCTCCTGCTGCCAATTCCCGGCCATATCAAGGTTTGCCGGCTCGCGAAGCGGCGACTACGCTGGCGTCATAGCTTTGGCGTGTCCGCCAGGCCGCGCCCGACACCGCGCCGCGGCCGCTGTCAGGGCGCAGCGCCCTCGCTCGCGGCTTTGCCGTCCGGCGCCAACACCAGTTCCGCGTCGTCAACGACATAGCGGACATATTTGTAGTCGCGGATGAAGCTGATGCGGCCGTCGGTCCACTCCAACCACATCAGATAGCTCGGCTTCACCGTCTGAGGGTGCTCCCAGACCGCGATGACCTCGCGTCCAGCGAGCCAGGCCGGCGCGAGCCGCACCGGCGCGCTGCGCGAATAGATCCCGAAGAACATGCCGACATCCGCCGCGCCGACGCGAGCCGGATAGGTGGATTGATGCAGCCTGACATCGTCGGCCAGCAGCGCCCGCAGACCGTCCCAGTCGCGCTGGTTGAACAGTGCGACATAATGCGCCACCGCAGTCGAGGCCGCACGGGCCTCGGCGAGCGGGCCGGCTTGCGCATTGATCGCCTTGAGCCGGGCGCGACCCCGCGCCAGATGGCCCTTCACGGCATCGACCGTGAGGTCGAGCAGCGCGGCGATTTCCGACAGCGGCTCGTCGAGCACGTCCTTCAGGACGACGACGCTGCGCTGCATGGTGGGCAGCTCCGCAAAACGCGACACCGCGGTCTTGACCGCTTCCCGGCGCATCAGCATCTCCACGGGGTCGGGGCTGGCCGGGTCGGCGACCTCGTGGGCCGCCTCGATCGGCGCGGCCGCGCGGACCGCACGGCCGCGCAAAAGGTCCAGCGCGCGGTTGTGGGCGATCCGGAACAGCCAGGCGCGCAGCGGCGCGTCCTGCTGCAGCTCGTCGAGCGCAACCAGGGCGCGGGCGAAGCTGTCCTGCACCACGTCCTCGCCGTCGATCACCGATCCCATCAGCCGCGCGCAATAACGGTGCAGTTCGGGCCGCAGCGCATCTGCCAGCGCGAGCAGCTCCGCCCGGCGGTCGCCGTTCGGCTGGGAAGGTGCAGCATTCAAGCCGAAGCTTCCTCGATCATGGTGACTCCGCTGTCGCCTTCGAGCCCGAAGGCGAAGTCTTCAGCATATTTCGGATCCTCCAGCACGGAAACGACATTCTCGCCCGGCCGGCGCGGCTCTGCTTTCGTCTCTCGGCCAGGACGATTGGGGCCGGGAAAAACAGCCACGCGCTGCGCCCTCGGCACGGTCACGGCCTTACTCCCAGCTGTCGAGCTTGATTTCGTTCGGCCAGGGGGCGCCCTTGCCGGTTTCGACCAGCGCCTTCAGGCTGAGCAGGAACACCGCCCATTTGGTGCTGCAATGGTGCATGAACTCCACCGGCTCCTTCCAGCCCTGGTGTTTGAAGAACAGGATGGTCCAGTCGCCTTCCTGCCTGAGGTCAAAACCTACTTTGGTGCCAATCCATTCCGCAGGCCCGTCGACCACCTGCCACAGCACGTGCCTGTCGGGATCGAGCTCCAAAACCTTCATGTCGAAACCGCCGGCGCCAAAGCGAAACTGCAGCACGCCGCCGACCCTGCTTTCGCCCTGGGTGTTGGTGGTCCACCAGCCGGAAAGGCCATCGAGCGTGGTCAATGCCCGATAGACGGCAACAAGCGACGACGATTTGATTCCGACCTTGTGTAAAATATCCACCATCTGGGATTCCTCCTGTGCAGCGTGCAACTGCAGCCTAAGACGATTGAGGCAGGGAAAAGGAGTCAACGCCGCCAAGGTTGTTTTCGGAGGACGCGCGGATCGGGCGCCGGCCATGGGGATCGCCGTCGGTTACCGGACAGATCCCAGGCGCTGCGAACCAGCCTCCTCGTGCGCGCGCGATCTCGCGGCGCGATGCGCCTGAATTTCCAAAAGGGCTTCTTTGTCTGATAAAAGAGGGCGCAGAAAACGCGCAACCTCAGTCGGCATCCTTTCGACGGCGAAGAGGCCAGAGAGGGCATCATGGTCGAGTTGAAATTCGAGGCGGACATCCATGCCAGCGCCGAGCGCGTGTTTTCGCTGCTGGCGGATCTGCGCGACTACGATCGCTGGCTTCCGGGATCGCCGGCGTTCCACGGCACGGTCGCGATCTCGGAAGGGCCGATCGCGGTCGGCACGACCTATCTGGAGCCGGGGCCCCTCGGCACGCGGCACGGCATTGTCACCGAAATGGATCGGCCGACGCGGCTGGCGTTCGAGCAGCCGATGACGCTGAAACCGCGCGCGCTCGGGGTGATCGGCATCAAGCTCGCGCACACGCTGACGCCCGACGGTCCTTACCTGCACCTGCTGCGAGCCCTTGAGATCACACCGCGGGGACCCGTGAGGCTGGTGATGCCATTGCTGGTGGGAATGTTCCGCGCTGAAAACGAAAGAATGATGCGGACGCTGAAGACTTACGCCGAGGCCAACCCGGGCTGAACAGCTGAACTGAACCGGCCGGGAGCGCGCCGACACCAGCGCCGGCGTTGTATCGCCTCCCCCGCTCCCATCCGATGGTGCGCATGAGCTTTGAGGATCGCGTTTGCCGCGGTGTCACGCGCTGCCAGTCTAAATAAGAATTTAGCGTCGCGGTTGATACTGCCTGATGAATTTCCCCGACCCGGAAACTACCTATTGAGCGGCAGGACTGCTCACAGCAAGCAAACAACCTATGGAGTAGAAAGATGTTACGCAAAACGATGATAGCGTTACTCGCCGCAGCCTCGATCGTCGCGGTCGCACCGACGGCCGTGCTGGCCCGCGGCGGTGGCGGTGGCGGTGGCGGTGGCCACGGCGGTGGCGGCTTTGGGGGAGGCCACGGCGGCTTCGGAGGCGGCGGTTTCCATGGCGGCGGCTTTGGCGGCGGTGCCTTCCGCGGCGGAGCGATCGGAGCAGCCGGCCTGGGTTCAGCCGCGATCGGCCTTCACGGCGGAGCTTTCGCAGCCAACCACGGCTTCCATGGCGGCTTCGGCCATGGGCGGGGCCACGGACTGTATGGCGATGGCTATGGAGCTTACGCCTACGACGACGGCTATTACGACTATCCGTATTATGCCGACAACGATGACTACTACGACAATGGCGGCTGTTATGTCGTGCAGCGGCGCGTCCACACCGGGTCCGGCTGGCATGTGAGGCCGGTCCAGGTCTGCGGCTGATCCCGGCTGGCTGGGAATTATCCCGCCGCGACGGGCACGACCTGGCTCAGCCCTTGTCGTACTCGTCGTGGCGGCGCAGCCAGGGACCGGTCTCGTTGCGCCCCCGCGGCGCGCGGTCGAGCCATTGGTACATGCCCCAGAGGCCGTCCAGTCCGCGCGAATAGCTGGAATAGGTGTGATACACCGCGCCGTCCTCGCGCACGAACGCGCTCATGCCCGGCCTCTCGCGCGCGTAAGCGGCAAGGTCGGTTCCGGCCATCGCCGCCAAGGCGACAGGTTTCTCCGCGGCCGCTTGCTGCTTTTTGTCGAGCGCGTGGCCGCCGCGCTCGTAATTGTAGTCGACGGCGCCGTCGCGCTGCTGCTGCTCGGTGAACGAGACGTTGAAGTCGAAATTGAAGTCGCTGCCGAGCGAGGACGCCCAGGGAAACGTCCACCCCATCCGCCGCCTGCTGGCCTGCAGCTTCGCGAGCGGCGCCCGCGACACCGCCGAAAGCGTGACGTCGTGGTTCGCCAGATGAACGACGAAGCCGTCGAAGCCGTCGGCGATCGCCGAGCAGGATGGACACCCCGCCTGGTAGTCGGGCCCGAACATGAAGTGATAGACCAGAAGCTGCGAGCGCCCCTGGAACAGGTCCGCCAGCGAGGCGCTGCCTGCGTCGGTCTCGAATCGATAGGCCTTGTCGATCCGCACCCACGGCAACTCCTGACGTCGCCGCGCCACTTCGTCGCTGCGCCGCGTCAGTTCCTTCTCTTCCCTGAGCAGTGCGAGCCGGGCGGCGAGCCACTCCTCGCGCGAAACCACTTGATGCTGCATCGCTGACCTCCTGTCTGCTGAAAGGCTGTCTCTTTAGCGTATTGGCGCCCGGCGCCAGCTTGCAATGCGACCGGGTTTTCGACGCACTTTAGTGCAGCGGTTTTATGGAATCCTGTTCCGCCGCGATGCTGTCGAGGGTTCGGACCACTTTCTTCCAGCCCTGGCTCATGTTCCTGAAGGCCATGTCGTTGGTCGGAAGCACGAAGCCGGAATGGACCAAGCGAAGCCGCGTGCCGTCCTCGACCCTGGAGAGGCTGAAGGTGACGACCGTGTCCAGCCGGGAGCCGTAGCCGACATTTGTCTCGTGTCCGCCCTTCCAGGCATAGACCAGGCGTTGGTTCGGGATCACCTCCAGCACCTGGCAGTGAATGGTGCCGTCCCACGCCCCGGCCGGCGTCGTCTGATAGGTGAAGTGCTTGCCCGCCACCGGCTCGAACCCGGTCGGCGACATCTTCAGCCAGCGGCCGATCAGTTCGCCTGTCGTCAGCGTTTTCCAGATCGTCTCCGGCGCATGCGGAAAAACCTCGTCAACCACGATGTCCTGCGTGCCGGATTTCAACGCGGCGTCATTCATGGATCGATCTCCTTCAACAGCGTTCTGAGATTGGCGAACCGGTCGCGCCAGAACACGCCGTAATGGCTCATCCAGTCGACCAGGGGCGCGAGGCCCTCGGGCTCGGCGCGATAATAGACGTTACGGCCCTCGGGGCGCTCGGCGACCAGGCCGGCCTGCTTCAACGACTTGAGATGTTGGGAGACGGCGCCCTGCGTCACCCCGCTGCCCCGCGTCAGTTCGGCCACCGTGATCTCGTCGGACTTCACGATGCGTTCGAACACCGCCCGCCGGGTCGGATCGGCAAGGGTACGCATCACGGCATCGACTGTGGTGGCTGGCATCATGCCAATACGTTAGTAAACACTAATACATTAGTCAACACTAATTTGTTTTCGCGAGGAGGTGCAGCGATCGCCGCCGCGCATGCTGCCAGGGCGCGGCGGCCGGCGCCGCGTCGGCGGCGACCGGAGATAGCGGCGATAGCGGATGAAGCTAATCCAACCGTCGCTCCCTGAAATTCAGACGCTGAGATCAAGGATTGTGGTAAAAATAAACACACCTGGAGCTGAAGAGTTTTTTATGGCCCACGCCGAATACTGCACCGTCGTCGATGTCTGCGGTTTCCTCGCCGATCATCGCATGGCGCGATTTACGAGCTACGGCATTGATCGGGAACTTGTGACCGATGAGCAGGGCCGCCCCGTCGCGCCGGTCCCCGCCATCAAACCAACCACATTGTTTCGAGGACAGAACAAGACCTACGACACCTTGCGTCCGAGCATCTACCGACCCCATCCGCCCTGCGCGACCTGGCAGTCAGAGCAAACTGTCAGGATCGATACCGACAGCTTGCGGATGCCGCACCCGTACTACTGCGCGGATCTTGAAAGGGAGTTCTACTTTTCCTGTATCAAGGCCGCCGATCTGATTTCACAAGCCAAGGCCATGTTTCCGGACTTTCCGGACGAGGTCAACGGTCACGCGCTTTGCCAGCATTACGGCCTGCCGACCCACATGCTGGACTTTACGCAGGACGTGTGGACCGCCGGCTTCTTCGCTTCTCACCTATTCACCGGCAATGGATTTATCCCTTGCGAGAAGGGGATCGGCGTGATCTACGACCTCGACGTCGAAAAGGTGCCCCCGGGCTGTGTCTACGAGATCGGCATTCAGCCTCTTCCACGGCCATTTGCACAGCGAGGCTTTCTTCTGCAAGTGCCGCCGAACGTGAACCTGCTGTATCATCCCGCCATTCGCCAAATTTACTTCGAGCACTCGGCCGCAGCGAGCGCGGTGATCGGCGAGCGATTCGCGCAAGGCGCCGATCTCGTACCCGCCGACAAGACATCGGACTTCATCGAGGCAGGGTTTCGTGAGCGCTTTGTCACGCGACGGGCGATCGACGATTACGTCAGCCGGGTGCCGGCCGGGCAGCGCGCGTCCCTCGAAACATCGATCGACAGACTTTTTTCCGGCCAGATAGAAATCCGGTGAGCGGGCGCCTCGATTCCTGCGATGCTGCACCCCTCGCCTCCCCATCCGGAAACCGGCAGCGGGGACGGCGATCGATCTTCAACTGACCAACGGCGGTGGTCTGGTTTCCGCTCCGTCTCCTATCGAGACCGCGGCCTGGTGCCTCGGTCGATATCCGGGCTTCACGCCGGCATCGCTGCCGGCTGGGTCCCGCCCCTGGCAAACGGCCTGAACGTCAATGCGACCAGGAACGCGCCAAGTCCGACCGCCCAGGAACCGATATAGAGCCACGCGTAACTGGCAAAACTGTCGTAAATAAAGCCTCCGGCGACCGGCCCGGTCGCCATGCCGAGGCTGCCGGCCATCGCCGTTCCGCCGATCACGGTGCCCATCATCCGCAGCGGAAAATTCTCCCGAACCAGCACCGCATAGAGCGGCATGGTGCCGGCATAGATGAAGCCGAACAGCGCCGCCACGGCGTAGAACGCGGCGAGCTCGCGCACGAAGACGTAGCCGAGCGCGCCGAACGCCTGGGCGAGCAGGCCTGAGACCAGCACACGCTTGGCGCCGAAGCGGTCGCCGAGCAGGCCGAAGGCGATCCGGCCGCCCAAGCCTGCCAGCCCCTCGACGCTGTAGATGGAGACGGCTGATATCAACGGAATCCCGCAGGTCACCGCATAGCTCACTGTGTGGATGATCGGTCCCGAATGGGTGGCGCAACACAAAAAATTGGTCGCGAGCAGAATGATGAATTGCGGCGAACGCACCGCTTGCGCGCGCGACATCTCCGGTGGCGACGCGGCATCACCGGCAACGGCGGAGGCCCCGCGCGCGAGCGCCGGCGGGCGGCGCACCAGCAGCGAGACCGGGATCATGATGGCTGCGACAATGACGGCGAGCACCTGCATCGAGGTTCGCCAGTCATGGTTGGACACCAGCCAGGCGGCGAGCGGCGACATGATCAGCGGCGCCATCCCCATTCCGGCCGAAACCAGCGAGACCGCAAGGCTGCGATGGGTGTCGAACCACCCGGTGACGCACGCCATCATTGGCGCGAAGATCGCGGCGGTCGCGCCGCCGACCATCAATCCGAACATGATCTGGAATGCGAGCAGCGACGGCGCCCGGCTGGCCAGCGCCAGGCTTGCCGCCAGCACGATCGATCCCGTCAGCACCACCGGCAGCGGCCCGAGCCGGTCCGACAAGGTGCCCCAGATCATGCTGGTGAACGCCATGGCGAGGAAGCCGATCGTCATGGCGCTGGACACGCCGGTCACCGACCAGCCGGTATCGCGCGCGATCGGCTGCAGCAGCACCGGCAGTGAAAACATGCCGCCGATGGCGACGCAGCCCAACAGGCCGCCGGCCGCGACGATCACCCAGCGATAGCGAGAATTGGTCATTTTCAATCTCCCAACAGGTCTCTCGGGGTGGAAGACGAATGGGACGAGGCGAAGCCGACACCAGGATGGCGGCGCCAGCCATTTTTTTCAAGCGACGCAACCGAATGTGTCGGCCAGGAACGGGATCAGTCAGCCAGCCGCACTGTGACCGCAATGGGTAATGCCCCGTTGAATTCACGGCATCTACTCGCTCGCAGGAACGAAAATGCGCAGAAAGATCAGTCAACACTTGCGGCGCAGATGTGAGGTTGTCGGCGCCGGAAGCTGCTGTAATCCGCCGCGCACGGGCCCTATTGAACGAGGTTTCGCTTTTCTTCCTCCGTCAGGATTTGCTCTTCCTGGTTGGTCAAACTACCCGCGCCGACGATTTGGATCGAACTGGCAGGATTTTGGCTCCGTTTGTCTTTATTTCTGCGCTCGTTGTCACGCTGCGGCTGTGGATTCTCATCGTTTCCACTCCCGCCGAAGCCGATCACCTCGACGATGATGATCGAGGGCTGGTCGTTGTGCGACGGCGCCGGCAGACCGGCCTGCTGCGTCGCCGCCGCCGTGTTGGATGCCGTGGTGAGCGCCCCGATCGGCGGCGCCGCCACGGTCGGAATGCCGACGGTGACGCCCTGCACCTGGATGTTGAAGGCGTTGACCACGAACAGCGCGGCGATGTTGAGATTGCCGGAGACACGGATGCCGGCGGCGCCCGCATCGACGGTGCCGCGCGGTGCGATCAGGTTGGCGTCGCCGACCGGCACGTTCGGCAGCGACTGCAGCGTGGCGATGCCGGCGCCGGACACCGCGCCCTTGATGTCGGCGGCGCAGATCCAGTCGATATCGCAGGAATAAAGCGGCGGCGGCGCCGACACCGAGGTCTTGGCGCCCTTGCCGGCGTCGAGGTTGCCGTTGGAGCTCCACATCACGATGTCGCCGCCCTGCTCGGTCATGACGCGGCTTTGCGCCACCAGCACGTCGCCATCCGTAAAGGTGGAGATGTTGCCTTTCTCCAGGGTCAGGATGCCTTCGCTCGCAGGATTGGTGGCCGGGCTCGCCACCGAGCTGCCGACCAGGATGCGGCCGCCGGGTCCGAGGATCGAGATGTCGCCCCCCTGCTGGGTCTGGATGGTGGAGCCGCGCAGGTCGAGATTGCCGGTGATGATCGACTGGTGGGCGCCGTTGCTGCCACCATCGAGGGCATTGGCGGTGTAGCCGAAGGCCGCCGGGAACAGCGTGTTGATGGCCTGATAGCCGCGGCTGTACTGGTGATAGTACGGGTTGGCCGGATTGTTGTAGTCCTTGCCCGTCGTATCCAGCACGCCGGTGAAGACCTGCTCGACCAGCAACAGCTGCTGCGCCGCGGGCAGCGTCTGGAAGATGGCCCAGGCCTGGTCCGCGGTTTGCGGCGCGTTGGCGCCATTGCCCGCGGCGGTCTCGTATTGATCCACGAAGGAGACCAGCGCCGTCTGGCTGGCCGGCGCCAGCAGCATGGCGTTGGCGGGGTTGATGTATTGATTGATGAAGGCCGCCTGATCGATACCCGGCCCGACCCCGAACAGCACGCTTGTCGAAGCGCCGCCGGCCGGCAGATAGGGGTTTCCGAAATCGGGCAGGAACGATCCGATCGGCTGTGCTGCGATAGTGACGTTATAGGGATTGGCCGCGCTATCGATCGAATTGCCGATGGTGCGGATGCCGGACTCGATGATGGGGGTGACGCGCTGGGTCTGGAAGCTGATGTTGCGCCCGGCCTCGAGCAGCAGCGTGCCGGGGCCGGCGAGTTCGACCGTGGCGGGCTGGGCATTGCCGAAGATATTGGCGCGGATGTCGCGGCCGGCGATCAGGCTGGTGATGTCGGAAGCGGAAAAATTCTCGCCGAAGAACGGAACGTCAAGGATATCGAGACCGGCCTCGATCTGCGCCGGCGCGTTGGGGATCAGGCTGATTTGCTCGAACGTGGCGCCCGCATTGACTGAGTTGCCGGTGGTGACGTCGCGCGCGGTGAACGTCGTTTGCAAGCCATCGACGATGCTGCCGTTGAGCGAATAGATCTGGACCGGATCGGTAGCGCCGTCCTGAATCAGCGAGGGATCGTGGGTCTGGACCGGCGGAAGCAGCGCGACCCCGCCGGGGTAGAGGTCGGGGCTCGACCCGGTCGGCAGGATGCCGGTGCCGACAGGGTAATCGAGCTTGCCGAGCGCGTTGCCGAACACGTTGCCCACCGACGTGAACGACATCACACCGGTGTCAGGTCCTGCGTTGTTTTCCCCCTGGATCAACGGGATCGCCAGGGTAATCGACTGGTCGGCCACGATCGACAAGGTACCCGTGGCGGAGGGATAGAGGCCGCCACCATGATCGATGGTGATGCCGCCCTCGAGCGCCACCAGGCTGAGCGAAGCCGGCAGCAGCAGACTGGTGACAGCGGCGGCCTGATTGACGGTATTGTTGCCGATCGCGCCGGTCGGCTCTCCCAGACTGAAAAGGCCGGCCTGGACCAACAGCGAATTGAACGTCAGCGAGCCGCCGGTCGACTGCACGGAGACGCCGCTGTCCGGACTCATGCTGGTGACATAGGGTATCAGAATGACCGGCGTCGCGCTCGCGTTGGCATACGAAGCCACCGGCGGCTGACTTCCCCCATAGAACATGTCCGGCGCCCACAGATAGGTGGGATCGTAGACCCCGCCGATGTCGGCCGACTGCCGCGCCTCGACATCGATGGTACCGTACTGGACCGCGAGCAGGGTCTGCACCGGAAAGGCCTGCGCACCTCCATAGGTGAAGTCCGAGGTGATAGCGCCGCCCGCCCGAATGGTGCCTGTACCCTCGCCGACATAAAAATCGCCGCTGTAGATATTGCCGCCGGCGGTGACGGAGAGATTGCCGCCCCCGGTGATGTGAAGCGCGTTCGAACCGTCGAGGAAAGAGGTGGTCGGCAGCGACACCGCGAGATCGTGAATGTCGCCGCCGGCCTTGACGGTCACATTACCGCCGATGCTCATGACGCCCTGGTCGAAGCTGCCGAAATTGACATACCAGGGCACGCTGGGGTTGCCCGGATTGGTCAGCAGCCACGGGCTCCAGAACTGACCGATGAAGCTGCCAGCGCTGCTGGTCAGGCCGGTTGGGCTGGTGGTGCCGTTGGCCAATGTGTCGCGGACGTTTTCGATGCCGAGGATGTTGCCGCCCACCGTGAGCATGATATTGCCGGCGTCGTCGGGATTGACCTGCGGCGTCAATAGCGTGCTGATGCCGGTGGGGGGGCTATTCGGGCTTGTAAATGCACCGGCGCCCAAGGCCACACTCGTCGCTGCGGTGGGAGCCTGAGCGACGGTCCCAGCGGTATAGACCACCCCCGGCGCCAGCGGATCGAGCAGAGTGAAATTGCCCGCCGCCGCGATGTCGATCGAGCCGGTGCCGGTGCGGATGACAGTTGGCATCGCAATCATGGTGGACGGTCCGGTTTGGTCGCTAAATTCGGTGTGTCCGTCGATGAAGACGCTGCCGGATTGCGTTATGTTCACGGCCAGCGGATCGGCGCTCTGGACGTTGGCGCCGGCCACGATACGGTAGGACGCGCTGCTCGCGTCGGACGCCAGAGCCATACCGGCGATCGCCGCCTGATTGTTGGCCGCCGCCGTGACATTTGGGCTATTCGCCACGGCATACGACGGATAACTGGGCGGCGCGACGAATGGATCGGCGAGCGCTTCGGTTGGCGCCGATGGAGGTTGGACCAACTGCCCGATGGCAAGTTTGTCGTTGGTCGCGAGATTGGCCCAGGTGGCGTAAGCGCTCAAATAACCCGCGTAGGTCGTCGAAAGGTAGCTGTTATAACCGGTCGCATTTGAAAACGTGGCGGCGCTCAGGTTTGTCGTGGTAGTGATTAGGTTTTTGCCCGCGTTCACGAGTTGTTGGGCAATACCCGCAGAAAGTCCAAGTGTCTGCAGGGATGCCCTGGTTGCTGCTGGCGTGACGCCAGTGGCACTATAGCTGTGCTCAGCAAGAGCCGTGTAGAACTGGGCATAACCCTGCGAGGCATATGAATTCCAGAGTGCATAATACTCGTCATACGAAGTGTTGCCGGGAAGTCCCAGCGTGGCGGACCCAATCGGCGCGCTGAGAGCCAGGCTACCAAGCGTAACGCCGTTGGCCGTCAGAACAGCCGGAGTCAAGGAGCTGAGCCCGCTGAGACCATAGGTTGACGCGTCTGTGTCATATGCAGCGTCTGCAATGGTGTACGTCGAATAGATCGTGGGATTGGGGAGTGGGGGTTGATACTGCGTATAAATCGTTTGGCCGATCTGCGCGAAGCCGTCGGTCACGGAGGCTTCAATATCGATATCGCCGTCGGCCCGGAGGGTGACAATCGGCGCGATGCCGGAAGCCGTGCGGAACAGGGCATTGCCGTTGGCGTCGCGGGCACCCAGGTTCCAGTTGCTCAGCACCGAGATGGCGCCGCTGTTGGGTCCACCTTTCGGATTGTCCAGTTCGATGCCTGGCGCCAGGGTGAAACCGGCGATAGTCGGGGTACCCGCCAATCCGCTTTGCACGAAGCCCATCAGCGTGCCGGGCTGCGCGTTGGTGCTGCTGCCGCCGACATAGCCGTAGAAGGTTTCATGGGCGGCGTTGGCGGTGCCCGGGGTGAAATAATCGTTGGTCAGATAGGTCGCGAGTTGGGCCGCCGTCATGGTGCCGGCGGTGTAATTGAGGACGGTGTTGCCAGCCGCGTCGGTAAAGGTTCCCGACAGCAGGTTGCCATTGGCATCGTACCAGCCGGCGGGATCGATGATGCCGTCGAAATGGGTGACCGAAGTGGCGCAGCTTCCCGAGCAGGAATCCGCGGTGCTCCATACCGCATAGGCTTCGAGGCTGGTGCTGCGAGAACCCACGATCTGGGTTGCCGGGTTCGTCATGCTAACGACGACGTTGATTGTACCGTCCTCGAGCAGCGGGGCGCGCAGCAGCACAGTGCCGCCGCTCTTGCCGCCCACGGCGCCGCCGGACACGTCGATCACTGCGTTGGCCCCGAGCGTGATGGTGCCCGAATTGGCCGCCGCGACATTTTCGTAGCCATAGCTGGCGTTATAGGCGCCGAGGGGGTCGGTGGTGGTTACACTGTTCGGCGTGCCGCCGGTGCCGATCTCCACCGTGCCGCCCAGTTGGGTGGCGTTGAGCTCCTGATCGGTGCAGGAAACGCCGCTGGCGCAGGCCCGCGCGAGCAGGCTGCCCTCCACATCGACGCCCTTGGCGCCGAACAGCGCAATGGTGCCGCCGACCGCGCCGGACGCATTGATGGTGCCGCCCACCGTCACCGTGCCACCATCGGCGATCAGCGTGACCGACGAAGCAGTCAAGGTCCGGCTCAAGGACAGATTGCCCCGCCCGGTCTCGACCGAAATTCCTCCGGTCACGCCCGCATTGGTCAGGATTGACGCCAGTGAATCCAGCACCATCGCACCATCGGTGTTCAGGCTGAAACTGCTGCCGGTAGTGCCAGACGCGGAGGCGCCCAGCAGGGTACCGGGCAGCGTCACCGGCGTAGAGCTCGTGCTGTTGGTGGTGGTGATCGAAAGGCTGCCGCCATTGCCGCCGCCGGCGGCACCGGAGAAATCGACCACCGCGCCGGGCTGAATGTTGACGGTGCCGTCATTGGCGCTGAGCGTGATGGCACCACCCGGAGCGTATTCGGTCACATCGTAGAACGGCATGGCAACGCCGTGCGCGATCAATTGGCCGCTGCCTGTCACCGTGACATTCCCGCCGCCGCTGGTTCCACCGTTCACGCCCGTGAGCAAACTGATATTACCGGCCGGCGCCTGGATCGGAACCGCAACCGTGATCGAACCGCTCTGCAGCGTCTCGAAGGTGATGGCGCCGCCGAGCGCGTCCGATGTCATCGCGGTCGCGCCCGCCAATGGCTCCAGATCGATGTCGGCGGTGGTCGTGCTGATGAGCTGGCTGGAACCGGTATCGGCGATCACGATCGGCGTCTGCAGCATCACCGGCACCGCGCCGAAATTCATGGAGCCGGTGCCCTGCCCGAGCACGCCCTGCTGTGCGACGAGGGAGACACTGGCAAATTCATTCAGCGACTTGGCGCCGCCGCCGAACACCAGTTCGCCGACATTGATCGAGAGCGATCCGCTGCCGGTCGTCAACACGCCGGGCACCGCGGCGTTCAATTCATTGTCCAGCACCAGCAGCGGCGCCGAGATAGTCACCTGCCCGCCGGTGCCGGCCAGCGATCCGGCGCCAAGCGTGAGCGAGGCTTGAGCATTGGCCATCTCAAGGGTCACAGCACCCTGGAAAGTGATGGAGCTGTAGCTCTGCAGGTTGACGGTCGCGGCTTGCTCGATCGCGGCGAGCAAGCCGGCATCGATCACCAGCCCGGTGCCGGGATCCGTCCCTGAGCCGAGGAACGTGATGCTGCTGCTGATGGCGGAGAAATTCCTGGCCGAAATCAGCGCGCCCGATGCCACCCGGACGTCGCCGGTGGTCGCCAGCGTCAGCGAATTGCCGCCCGAAATCTGCGCACCGGATTCGATCACTGCGCCGGTGCCGCTACCGGCGAGCGACGGCAGCGTGATGTAGAAGAGGGGGTTGACGGGATTGACGTTGTCGGTGACGGGGATCTGGCCGTAGGGGATAGGGTTGGTCTGGCCCGGGATCACGCTGTTCTGGGCCGGATTTGGGCTGATCTGCGCCGCGCTCGGCAACTGCACCGTGACCGGCGCGCCGTTGGAGACCCGGACCAGGGTGCCGAGCGCCGCGTCGAGCGCCTGATAGTAGTTCTCAAGCAGCAGCGCACCGGCATTGCTGGTACTTCCTGCCTTGATATCTGAGACCAGCAGCGAACTTGGCAGCGTCGGCAAGGTCGAAAGCGTGCTGCCGAGGATCAGATTGTTCTGCCCGACGCCGGCGCCGGAGCCGATGGCCTGGACGACGCTGCCCGCGTTGAAGACCACCTGTCCGGTATTGGCGATCGGAATCTGGATCGTGGCGCTGTCGCCGTCATTGTCGAGTTGGACTGTGAAGTTCTGGAACAGCGGCGCCGCCACCAGCAGAATCTCGGGCGCCGATAGCGGGCTACCAGAATCATTCGATACCTGGATGCCGTTGGCGGTCGGCGTGATGATGGTGCCGGCCGAGGTCATCGCGCGGGTGCCGCCGATCAACAGACTGGTGGCGTCGAGCGCGGACAGGCCGGCGGCGCTGACCAGAACATAGCTGTTGCCGCCGATACTCGTCGTGGTCGGCCCGCCCGGCGTGACGCTGTCGACGATGTCGATATATTGCGCGCTGATGTCGACCTGGGCGCCGGTGCCGCCCGGGGCGGGATTGCCCAGCAGTGTGCCATCGATGATCAGGCCGGTGGTCGCCGCCAGCACCAGCCTTCCGGAATCGAGGGGAAGGTTGGGCGCGGCGAGATTGTTCGAGCTGGCATAGGCCGGGAAAAAGCTGTTGGCGCTGGTGATCGCGTATTGGGAATACCTCTCCCAGGTCGAGGCCGATTGCACCAGGAACTGCAGGCTCCCCGACGCGCTGGTGCCGAACAGGCTGTTGCCGAAATGGCCGACCACCTCCATGGTGCCGTCGGGCAGCACGAAGGTCTGGTTCGACGGCGGATTGACGACGCCGGAATTGACGACCACGCGGAACGCGCCCGGCAAGGTGGCGTATTTCGCCGGCAGCAAGGTGTAGTACCCGGCCGGCAATCCCGGACCGCCGGCCAGATAGACCGACTGGCCCGCGGCGAGGCCAGGCTGCGACAGGGTGGCGTCATAGGGTGCGACCTTGCCGCTAAAGCCGGGCAGGATCGCATAGATCTGCCGGTTATCCGGATAGAGCGGCACTTGGGTGCCGCTGACCGAATTGGCGTAGCTCGTATTGGTTTGCGACAGCACGTCGCGAGAGCCGCCGGTGCCCGGGATCCACTCCTGCGCCTGAAGGTCGCCGCCGCCCGAGAGATTGACCGTGGCGCCCTGATTCCATGCAACGGACGCGCCGGTCATGGTGACGACGCCTTGCGGTGCCCCGGTCAGCGGATTGTTGTATTGCGACTGCGGTGTCGCGTTCCAGCTCGGATTATTGAGCTGCGGGTTGTAGATCCAGCTCGCCTGGTCGACCGTGGAGCCGAACGGAATAACCGCGCCGTCGCCGGACACCGAGGTGATGCTGCCCGCGCCCAGCGTCACGTTCTGGGTGGCGACCCCCAGCGGATTGAACCCACCGAGCGCACCGCCGATCGAGCCGACGCTGGAAACACCGAGAATGATCGAGCCGAATGGCGCCTGAAGCTGTCCGTTCTGGTTGATGGTGGAAGCATCGACCAGTAGCGTTCCGGCAGCCGACAACGGCGTGCCGGCGGAGGGACCACCGCCATCCGGATAAGCGAAGGTGACGGTGGTCGGCGGGCTCGTACTCAACTGGGGCACCGCCTCGATGGCAAAGGCGGTATCGGTCGCCGGATAGATGTCCGCCGCCTTGAACGTCAGGTTACCGTACGTCAAAAGAGCGCCCAAAAGCTGGGTGCTGGCGCCCAGATACTGCGCCGGCAACAGCCGGATATCGCCGCTGCTGGTGAAATTGGCCTGGCTGATATCGCCGAGCACGATGAAGGCGGAGAGATCGATCTGCGCCGCATTAAGCGACAAGGTCACGTCGGCGCTGGGGGGCAGCAGCTGAGGCACAGACGGAAGGCCGCCCAAGCCGTCACCGCTGGGGCCGGCCAGGGAAATGTAGGGTGCCGTCACGGTAAGCGAGGCCTGCGCGGCCGGCAGTGGATTGACCGCATCGAAGTCGCCGGCGGTAAGCCCCAGATATTCGCCCGCGATAGCGCTGAAGGATCCCGGCAAATGCAATGCGACGGCGCCGGCGAAAACCACCGCGCCCCCGGAGCTTTCATCCAGAACCAGGTTGGAAAACCCCGACCCATTGATGCTGTCGACGCCGAAGATCAGGTCGCCGAGCCTGAGGTTGAAGGTACCGGCGGCGGCCGCGCTTGCCAGCGAAGAGGCATCCTGTACCAGAAATACATATGAGCTTTCGGAGCCGCCACCGAATTCGGGCGGAAGCGGAACGTTTTGTCCGGTGATCGTCAGGGTGCCGCCGGCGGCTTGCGGGGCGCCCGGATTGCCGATCAGAGTCCCTGCGAAAACGAGCCCCGTCGCTGCTGTGATATTGACCTGGCCGGCATCGCTCCAGACCGGCTGCCGCACCAGCGCGAGACGCTCGCCGCCGAGCCGGCCCAGGACAAGCTGCGCCACGTCGAAGGCGCCCGCCGTCCCGGAGACATTGATGGTGGCGCCCGGCGCCACCAGGATCGGCGAATATTTATCGCTCAGATTGACAGTGCCGCCCGCCAGAACTTGGCCGGTGTACGGCGTGACGAGCCCGCCGGGCACGGCCACCGGCGCGGCCAACGGATTGATCACGACGGCGCCTGAGACATCGAGCAGGCTGTTCGAACCAAGGTAGAGCGGCGGGTTGCTCGTCTCTCCCCCCGATGCGGCGGTGGGGATACTTAGAGATATCGTGCCGCCCGGCGCAATGATGCTGCCGAGGATCGAGAGCGCGCCCGAACTGATGGAAATATTGGCGCCGGGGTCGCCCAGAATCTCCGCTTCGGAATCCAACGTGAAACTGCCAATCGTGAAGTTGGCGTTCGTTAAATTGGCATTACTGATATTGATGCTAAGATTCGTTGGGCTGCGCGAGGTCCCGGTGAGAAAACCAGTCGCGGCAAAGTCAGCCGGATTAGCGCCGCTTGGCGCGGCTGCGATAGCGATCAGGTCGGGCAACAGATTTTGGTGATGCAGCATCACCGTCGCACCGGCCGGCACTTCGATCCCCGCAAATGACGTCAGGTCGAAGCTGGCGAAGCCCCGATTGCCCCAGAACGCCGGATCGAAATAGAAGGCATAGGCCGGCGCGATTGCCGGCGCACCGCCGATCTGCACTCCCGTCGCCTGCAATGTCAGCGTGCCGCCGCCGTTGAATCCGAGTGCATCGATCGTGCCATTGAGCACCAAATGTCCGGCCGCCGGGAACGGCTGGTTTGGCGACGTCGGTGGGTCGGAGGCCACCAGGGTGAGATTGCCGCCGGCGCCGAGCGGCAGGCCATTGCTGCCGGTCTGCAGTTGTCCCTTCGCCAGCACGTGTCCGCCGCCCTCGAGGTCAAGCAGACTGCCGGCGGCGAGCGTAAGACTTCCGGTCAGGTCGAGCGGCTGGCCGTTGCTACCGACGATCAGATTGCCCGTGAGGGGATCGATGTGCGTCCCTGTTCCGACCGAAAGCGAGATCGAACCGGCATTGACCAGCACCGGCTGCCCCTGCTGATCATACGGAAGCTGTGTGTCATTGACGAAGAGACCGCTGACGTCGAGCACGGCGGTCGATCCGATCACGATATCGTCTGTGAGGTTGCTGTTATAGGAAGTTCCGGCGAAAGGAGCGGTCAAGATGGTGATCGCGCCGGCCCGCGCGGTCAGCGACCCGTTGATGGTGACGGTGGCGCCGGTCAGGCTGATCGAACCGCCCGGCTGGACGACGAGATCGCTGCCGGCATCCTCGGTGATCGACGCGACCGTGGTCGACGCCGCCGGCGCCGTGGTCAGCGTGATGTTCCGGAAATTGGCCTGATCGAGGGTTTGGCTGTTGAAGACGTTGGTGGTGTAAAGACTACCCGGCGCCGCCAGCAGCGGCGAGGACGGCGAGAAATTGCCCGACACCGACGCGGCGGCGAGCGACGGCGCCGACATCAGGGCCGGGTCGCCGATCTCGATCGGCAGGATACCGGTGAAGGTCAGGCTGCCGTCGTTCGGCTGCGCGCCTTGCGAAAGCTGGAGCGCCCCCGCGACGGTGCCGGCCAGGATCGTCGACTGCAGGATCGCCGCGCCGCTGTCGGCGATCGATGAACCATTGACGCCGTTACCCACCCTGATCGTAACATTGAGCGACCCGGCGTTGCCGCCCTGGATGTAATCCGGCTCATAATATCCGCTACCGATCAGCGGATCGGCATAGGTGTCCTCGACGCCCCAATGCGCGTGATCGACCGTAAACTGCCCGGCGACCCCGATATAGGTCATGTTGGGATCGGCGTTGCCGATGTTGTAGATGCGACCATCGGCGCCGATCAGTTCGGTGGTCTGCACCATGCCGCCGAGATAATGCAGATAGCCGCCCATCAGGTTGATGATCGAGCCGGACTCGCCGACAAATTCGTTGGCCGTAAGCTCCACCGAGCCGCCATTGACCAGCAATTGCCCGATCGGGCGCTGCACCAGGTTTGGATAGCTGGAGAGGTTGGCGAGCGGCGTGCCGACCCAGGGTTCGCCGGTGAGCGGATTGGTGCCGCTGTCACGCATGTCGACGGTGACCGAAAGGCCATAGAGCGGGCCATTCTGCTGCAACGGCGAATCCGCCAGTTCGTTTCCGGCGAGTTTTACGGTCAACAGGTTGCTCGCCATCGGCAATTCGGTGTCGGGAATCCCTGAGACGTCGAGGATCGCCCCGCTTTCGAGCAGGATGCGACCTCCGTCGGCGATCGGCGGCGCGCTGGCGCGTGGATCGGTGAATACCGCGACGGTGGCCCGGATCGTTTGTCCGGGCGCATAGACCAGCGTCCCGCCCTGGAAGTCGATCGCCTGCCCCATGATCGCGATCAGGCCCGGTCCCTGCGTCGGCAGGAATTCGGTCAATGTCGGGTTCTGGAACGGCGCCAGCGAGGTCGGATCGCTCGACAGCGTGACGCCGTTGCTGTCGGGCAGCACCGAGGTCACCGCCTGCGGCCCGAAACTGATCGCGCCGGTGTAGGCATTGCCGCCGAACTCGTACTGGCTGGTGATCACGATCGAGCCGGGCTGCGCCACGCTGGTAGTCGCGATCACGACGCCGTTCTGCTGGATCGCACCCCCGAGCAGGGTGATGTTGCCGCGCGGGGTAAAGATCACGCCGGCGTTGACGAGGCTGCCGACCGGCGTGACGTCGACGCCATTGGCCATCCATTGGCCGGAACTGGCGAACACGAGGTTGGTCGTCGAATTGTCGTTGGTGCCGCCCGGAATCGAACTGGTGCTCGGATTGAAATCGCTCTTGTTGTAGTCGTAGGACACGCCGACCCCGGCGATCAGCGCGACCTGACCGCTCGGCGCGGCGATCGAGCCGGCATTGGTGACGTTCGGCGCGGCGATGACGGCCAGCCCCTGGGTGCCCACGGTGATCGTCGCACCCGGCGCGATGGTGACGGCGCCGGCGCCCGGGCCTGACGAAGTCAGCAGGATCGAACTGGTGGCGAAATCGGCCGGATCCAGATCGCCGATGCCGCCAGTGAGAAAGCGGTTGTTGGCGGTGGCGAGATCGTTGCTGAACAGATTAAGTGACGAGGCGATGAAGGTGTTGACGTTGACCTGCGAAGTGCCGCCGAAAATGATGCCGTTGCCATTGATCAGATAGACCGAGCCTTCGGCCTTGATCTGGCCGAGAATCTGGCTCGGCACCCCGGAGGGATCGACCACCCGATTGAGCGCGACCCAGTTGTTGCTGCCATCCGCGGCGGTGCCGGCACTCTGGTTGAAATAGGCAATGGTGTTCTTGCCGACATTGAAGCTCGACCAGGTCAGTATCGCCTTCTGCGCGGTCTGCTGGATGGTGACGGTGGTCTGGCCGTTGCTGGTCGACTGGGTCGGCAAATTGGCGTTCTGCCACAATGTCGGATCGGTGCCGACACCGGGCGCCAGCTGCAGGCCGCCGGCGCCGAGTCCATCCGGCACGTTCGGCAGCAGCTGCCCGGGATGGTTGGGATCAGCGCCGAGATTGTTCGGACCGGATTGCGCGGCGTTGCGGGCAGCACTCTGCGCCGCCATCACCGACTGCAGCGCCTGGGTGGCGCGGATCAGGGAATTCATCGACTGCTCGGTCGCGGTTGCCGCCTGCTGCACCGACTGCAACGCCGAGGCCGTCGCGTTCGCCGTCGCCGAGTAGTTCGAAGCGCCGCCGCCAAGCGGACGGGCGTGCGCCGGCATGGCATGGGCCAGCAGGGCCAGCGCACTGACGCCGGTGAGAAGAATGGTCCGATGGATCAACGGGCTCGAACGGAAGGCAGCAACGCGCACGGGCGAGAACATGCATGACTCTCCAAAGGACGGTCTCATCCTAAAGACCGGCGACGGAGACGCGCGACTGAACCGCCCTCGCGATTTTTTTAACTCTTTTGCACCAGGCAACGACGATGCACGTCTCTCGGCCCTGGCCTTTTGATTGCGCACGATCTTTTTTCCGAACATCGGCAGCTGCTGGCAGAGATCACGTGCTGACCGCGGTCTGGTCAGGTCAGGATAACGATGCCGCCTGGCAGTGTCGTGATCGCGACGCCATAAGCTTCCCGCAACAGGACCATGAGCTCATCGGTCCGGTCGAGCGGCAAGGTCACCTGGACCGGACGCCGGCCAAGCGCTGCATTCATCAAGATGATTCTTCCGCGACGGTAGCGGTTCACCTCGTCGACGACCTGTGACAGCGGTGTGTCATGAAAAACCAGCCGTCCATCGCGCCACGCCGTCGCCACCGCCGGATCGATCGCAGCGGCAGAACCGAGACCGTCAGTGCCATAAACGATCTGCTGACGCTCCTGCAGTGTCGTTTGACGGCTGCGATAGTCCACTTGGATCGAACCTCGCAGGCAGATGACGGATACTTCGGTGCTGTCGCAGCGGACATCGAATTTCGCTTCGCTCGCGCCGATCTGGCCACCGCCGGCGACGAGCATCAGCGGGGAGGCGCCGACATCGCCGGTCGCAAAAACGGCCTCCCCGGCAACGAGTTCGAGCCGGCGCGTGGCGCCGTTCGCCGGCAGGACACTAAGGCTGCTTCTGGTGTTCAACTCGACCGAGATGCCGTCGATCGCCACGGTCCGGCGTTCTCCCGTCCCCGTTCGATAATCCGCCGCCAGGTCCGAGAGCGACGGCCACAATTCGAAAGGCGGCCGCACGGTCAGATAGGCCGCCGCTGCCGCGGACGCCGCAAGCGCTCCGCCGAGAAGCGCGCGACGCCCCATGCGCGGCCCCGCCAACCCGCTTCGTGGCTTCCCGAGCAGGGCATCTGCGCCCTGCTCCGCCAGCTTTCGCGCCACCGGCTGCAGCGTGTCCCAAAGCAGGGTCGCCTCGGCAAAAGCCTCGGCATGGGCCGGACTCTGGCTGCACCAGAGCTTGGCCGCCTCGGCGTCGGCCACGGTCGCCTGTCCGGACGTCAGGCGCGCCAACCAGTCGTGCGCCTCGCGCCGCCTTGATCCTGCCTGGTCGATCGTGGCCATCAGCTGAAACCTGCTCCCTACCCTTAAGACTGTTCTCGCGGGCGCGGACCGAACCGACGCACCACGTTTCGTTGCAAACGCTGGGCGCAATGATCCAGCGCGCTGCTCAATTCCTTCTCGACCATCCGGGGCGAGATCTGGAAGCGCCGGGCGATCTCGTCATGCGGGACCTCCTTTACCCGTGCCAGAATGAAGATCGCCCGGCGACGCGGGGGCAACTCCTCCAACGCGCGTTCGAGCGCGGCAAACTCGGAGCGCGCTTGCGCGATCCGCTCCGGATCGAGCACGTCATCCGACATGTGAATGACCGCGTGAACTTCGGCCTGGCTCAAGCGGCGGCTTTCCGCTTCGCGGCGATCGGCCGCCACATTGAGCACGATGCGGAAGAGATAATTGTCCGGGCTTTGCACCACGCCAACATCGCCGCCGCGCGCCAGGCGCAGCCACGCATCCTGCAACGCTTCATCCGCCAAGTCGTCCGAGCCAAGCCGTCGCTTGAGGCGGTCCCGAAAGGCGGCGTAGCCGGTCTCGAGCAGCGCACGCAACTTGGCCCGCGTCATCTCCGTCATTGCGCCTGCCGTTCTGCTTGGCGACAGTCCGGCGATTGTTCCGCCGGATGTGTCATCAGCACCAGCGTGACAGGCTGCGGCAACGCCGCCGGTGGAGCTGCGACCCTCGCCGACCCGAGCAAGTCCGCGATGATCGCGTCACGCCGGTCATCGCCTGTCGAGTCGAGAAGGTGCGACGCCAGGATGGTGCCGGTTGGCCCGATCCAGAGCTGCAATCCCAGCCTGTAGCGGCCCGGCTGGGTTTCCGGGCGGCGGCAGAGCACCTGGGCTAAAGCGTCCTGGAGATCGGCGAAATAGGTTCGACGATCCCCACGAAAGGCCTCTCCCCTGAAGTTGCCCGCAGGCTCGGAGATGGTCGTCGTGCTCGTCGGCTCCAAAATAAATGCACCGCCACTTGCGTAACGGACCGACAGTTTGGTGCCCGCCAGCAAAATCCGCAAAGCCTGGTCTGATGTCAACAGTCCTCTGACGCTGGCGGAGCGACGCCCCGCGACGAGTTCCTGATCGACCAGCGCGGCCATCCCGGTCGTGCGGGTATAAGCGTCAAGCGCCTGGCCAAGAGGCTGCGGCGCCATATCGAATGAGACGAGCTTGTTGGATCCGGTTCCGTCGTCCTGTCCGGCCGACGGAGCCACCATTCCGATCGTGAAGCAAACACCCAAACAGGCAGCCTGGACGAGTTCTCGCGGCCCCCATTTTGGCGCCACAACCCGGAATTCTCGCAGCTTGAAAGCGTAAGGGTACATGGGGCCAGCGAACACCCGTTCCCGGGTCACCAGGAAATTCAGCGCGCCTATAGCAAATTTCGCATGTGCTAGCGATGACAAGCGCGCCAGCGGCGGCACATGAATGAAATGTGACAAGCGTGCATAAGCTTGCGGTCATCATCAACAATCAATCCCAGTTCGGCGCCGCCGACAGGTTGCGGATGTTGGCCGACCGGCAGCCCGGAGAACGCCACCCCTGGACGCCGAACCCGAAGCGGCGGCGCGCTGTTTCAAGATCGAGGACGCGGGCGCCCAGGCTCAGCGCCTGAAGATCATGGCCGGCCAAAGCCGCCACCAAAGCGGAACCGCGCTCAGCTCTTGGTAGGAGGGACGGTCTCAACTCCCCGCCAGCTACCGCCGAAGACGCCCTAGCGAGGCTTTGTTTCCCTTCCCCTCCAGAAGTGGGCGCTCCGACGCCAACGCCTTGGCCAGAAAGTCCAGCGTCACGCGGATGCGGGCGGTGCGTTTGAGATCGTCATGCGTCAGCAGCCAGAGAGCCGATCGGGGCTCCGGGAGCGCCTGCGGCGTGACACGGCGCAGACCGGACGCAAGGTCGCCGAGATAGCAGGGCAGCAAGGCGACACCCAATCCGGCGACGGCTGCGTCACGCAGCGTGGGAAGAGCATCGACGCGACAAGAGAAGCGTGCCGCGCGCAAGTTTTCGTGCATCCAGCGGGCGATGACCGTGCTCGCCAGCACGTCGTCAAGGCCGATCCAATCGAGAGCCGACAGGTCTTTGCCACGGCGCCGAGACAGATAGGCGGGCGATCCGTAGATCGCATGGGCGATATCCGCCACGCGCCGCCCCACCAGAAGCTCGGGAGGCTCGGGCGTCGGCCGGATCGCGATCTCCGCCTCTCGGCGGGTGAGATTCGCCATCGCATTCGATATGGTGATTTCGAGCTGAATTTCCGGGTGCAAGGCGCGCATCGCCGGCAGGTGCCGCATCAGGAGTGCGCCGAGAGTGTCCGTGGTCGCTATCCGGACGCTGCCAAACGGCCTCAGGTCCTGGCCGGATAGCTTGCGCTCGAGCGTCAGCACCTCGTCTTCAAGACGGGCTGCGGCTACGGCCGCTGTCTCGCCGGCCGGCGTCGGGGCATAGCCGTCGCGGAAGCGCTCGAACAAGCGAGCCCCCATCTTTTCCTCGATCGCGCCGAGGCGGCGAAACACCGTCGAGTGCGTCACACCGAGCCGGCGCGCGGCCCCCGAAAGGGTGCCTTCCCGAAACACCGCAAGCACGAGACGAAGATCGTCCCAGTCCGACGGCCTGTCCATTTCTGCAAACTCCGTTGGCCAAATTGGATAGTACCTGATCGCCAACGGACAGGCCATACAGCCACTCCGCGGGGTCGATCGGCCGCTCGTGCCTCGGCCCCTCGTGTCCCGGCCGGCATCGACCATGCAGAGAGGTGAAGAATGACGAGCCAGCTCGCCGCGCCAACGCAGGTCCAGCAAACCGAACACGCCACGGCAGACCCCCGGCGGTGGCTTGCCCTTCCGGTGCTGCTGACCGGCGCGTTTCTTCCAATCCTTGACTTCAATGTCGTCAACCTGGCGCTGCCGGCAATTCGGCATGACCTCGATGCGAGCTCGGGCGAGGTGCAATTCGTCATCTCGGCCTATGCCGCGACCTATGCGGTGTTCCTGATAACCGGCGGCCGGCTCGGCGACCTGTTTGGCCGGCGACGCCTGTTCCTGCTGGGCGTGGCCGGCTTCACGATCGCCTCCGCGCTGTGCGGCGTCGCCTGGTCGCCCGCCATTCTGGTCGCGGCACGGATCCTCCAGGGTCTGACGGCCACGGCGATGGCGCCGCAAGTGCTCGCCTCCATCCGCATCCTGTTTCCCGCGGCCGAGCAAGGGCGAGTTCTCGGGTTCTATGGCGCGACCTTCGGCTTGGCCAATATCTGCGGCCAGGTGCTGGGCGGCGCCCTGGTTTCATCTCATCCCTTCGGATTGGCCTGGCAGGCGATCTTCCTCATCAACGTGCCGATCGGCCTTGCCGCCTTCATTGGTGGCCTGCTCCTTCTCCGCGACTCCCGTGCGCCGCAAGCCCAGAGGCTCGACATTGGCGGCGTCGTCCTGCTGTCGCTGACCCTCGGCCTGCTGGTTTATCCGCTGGTCGAAGGCCGCGAGACCGGGTGGCCTGCGTGGACCGTTGCCATGCTGCTGGCGTCGCCGTTCGCTCTCATGGCCTTCGCAGGTTTCGAAGCACGGCTTTCGGCCCGCGGCGGCGATCCGCTGGTCGTCCTGCACCTCCTGCGCAACAGCGCTTTCGTGATCGGGCTCGCAATGGCCCTGGCCTTCTATATGCTTTCCTCGTTCTATCTGACGTTTGCGGTCTATCTGCAGAACGGGCTGCACGAGTCGCCCTTGGCGGCCGGCCTCGCCACCCTGCCCTTCGCCACCGGCTTCTTCGTCAGCTCCCTGGTTTCGTCCTCGGTGATGCAGTGGCTCGGCGTGCGCGCGCTGACGCTGGGCTTTGCCCTCCAGGTTGTCGGCTTCGGTGTTGTGATGCTGTCGGTCGGCAAAGTCCTTCCGCACAGCCTGGAGATCGGCCTGGTCTGCGGCGGGTTGGGTTTCGGGACTGTCATGCCGTCGGTCATCAAGGCCGTGATCGGCAGCATCGACCAGCGCCATGCCGGGCTGGCGTCGGGGATCATGATCTCAACCTTTCAGATCGGCGCCGCGCTCGGCGTCGCCATCATCGGCGGCGTTTTCTACAGCGCCCTTGGGGCGCGGCAGGACCCGGATGCCTATGCGCACGCCTTCACGCTCGCCCTCGGCTGCAACGTGGCGCTGCTTGCGCTGGGCGGCGTGCTGTCGCTGTGGCTACCCGGCGAGCGGCAAGCGGCGGGCTGAGATCGTTTTCGCCGAAGGGACGACGCGATGAAGCTGATGATCAACGGAACGTGGCGAGGCGATGTCGATCCGGCGCCCGAGATCGACGCGCAGCGGATGATCCACACGGGAAGTTTTCGCGACCGCGTCGCTGCGGATGGTACGTCCGAATACGGCGCGGAGGCTCGGCGCTACTACCTCTATGTTTCTCCCGCCTGCCCGTTTTCGCACCGCGTCATGATCGTGCGGGCGCTGAAGCGGTTGGAGCGTGTTGTCGGCCTCTCGATCCTGCACCCGCTCTGGGATACGCCCGACGGCTGGGTCTTCGCGGACACTGGCTCGTCGACCGTCGATGGTGGTGCGGGCAACGGCTTCCTGCGCCTGCATGAGGCCTATCGGGCGTCGCGCCCCGACTATACGGGAAAGGTCACCGTCCCGGTCCTGTGGGACCAGCGCTCCCGCCGAATCGTCAATAACGAGTCGCTGGAGATCGCGCAGATGCTGAATGACGCTTTCGACGGCATCATCGGCAGCGATCGTCGCATCAACCTCTCACCAGCGGGCCTGAGGTGCGCAATAGACGACATCAACAGCCGGATTACGCGGAGCCTGGCCGTCGGCGTCTACGCCGTCGCCGACGCAAGGCATCAGCGCGAATACGATGCCGCGATGGACGAACTGTTCGGCTTCCTCGATGACCTCGATCTCCAGCTTTGCGACGGCCGTCGATTTCTGCTCGGTGAGCAGCCGACACTCGCCGATGTCCTGGTCTATACCCCGCTTGTGCGTTTCGATGCGGTGTACAATCCACTGTTCCGGGCGAGCCGCAGGCGGCTCACCGACTTCCCGCGTTTGCCGGCGCTGGTCAGGCGTATCCATGATCTGCCGGGAGTCGCCGAGACGCTCCGCTACGACCACATTCTCGCTCACTACTACGACGGCGATTGGGCCGTCGCGAGCCGTCGCGGGATCGTTCCGGAGCTTCCCGCCGTCAATTGGCTGAACCGCGGGTGACGATGGTCGCCGATGGGCTTGCGGATTGCCCATCCCCGGTGCGCAACCGTCGCAAAGGCACCGTCGCGCAAACCATTCGCCAGGCACTTTCGCGACCCGCCGGCAGCACCTTCCCTGTTCTGCCAATGCGCTAAAACTTGCACCGACTCAACAATAGCGGCAGCCGCCCCACGACAGGCAGCAGCCTCCGTAACCGCAGCCGCCCCAAGCACCCCAACCGCTGCAACCACCGCAACCGCAGCCTCTGCAGCCACAGCCACGACATCCGCCACCGCAACCGCGACATCCACCGCCGCCTCCGCGACATCCACCGCAGCCGCCGCAGCCGCGCGCTACCTGCATGAAGCCGCTGCTGCCGCTTTCCTTGTCGAAGACGTAGAATGTAGCAAGACTCACGTCCGCTATTTCCTCTTCGCTCAGAACGAAGCGTTGATTGGGTGAGGTGTTCAGGGATTGCGGAACGTCCGCAGTCGCAACCGTGGATGCCGAGGCGCTTCCCGCCAGCGAAAGACCCAGTCCGGCGGCGCCCAGGGCCGGCACGGCGGCGGCTTTGGTCAGACGTTTCCGCTTCGAAGCTTGCTTTACCCGGGACATATAGCATCCTCCTGCCAGTGTTGAGGTTCCAACTGAAAGATTTGACCAGTGTTCAGGCTCCAACGAAAAGATTTTACGTTTGGCTCACGCGCCGCGCAAGCCGGAATGGGTTCACAACTGGTTGCTACATTTTCAGTTCCCGTTCACGTTGATGAACAACGTGCCGTCATGATCATGATCGCATTCGAAGCGGCGCGCAGAGTATGATGCACTGCCGCATGAGCGCGATCGGACCGATCTGAATGATTGAGCAATCCGCCGTATTCGCCTGGTACGAGCTGCTGACGACGGACGTGTCGGCGGCGCAGTCCTTTTACGGCAAGGTGGTGGGCTGGGATGTGCAGGACGCCTCCACCCCCAAGTTTGCCTACCGGCTTTTCGGCGTCGGGGGGGCGCCTGTCGCGGGACTGATGGAGCTGCCGCCGGAAGGGCGGAAGAAGGGGGCGACGCCGCGATGGATGGGCTATGTCGCGGTCGACGATCTGGACGGGGCCGTCGATCGGCTCAGGCGGCTCGGCGGCACGGTGTATGTGCCGCCGATGCACAGCAACGTCGGGCGGCTCGCGGTGATCGCCGATCCGCAGACCGCGTCGCTCGCCCTGATCGAGGGATTGAAATATGGCGACCCCTCAGCCGAGCCAGGCGGGCCTGGCCGCGTCGGCTGGCATGAACTTTACGCCGCCGACGCAAAAGCGGCGTTCGAGTTCTACCGCAGCCTGCTGGGTTGGCAGAAGGCGGATCCCATCACCACGCCGATAGACTCCTATCAGCTCTTCGCCGCCGGTGAATGGACGATGGGCGGCATGTTCAACAAGATCGCCGGCGCGCCGGTCCCGTTCTGGCTTTATTATTTTGAAGTCGGCGATCTCGATCTTGCCATGAAACGGCTGAGGACCGAGGGCGGGCAGATCACGCGAGGGCCGATCGAATTGTGGGCCGACATCTGGATCGTCCACTGCATCGATCCGCAAGGCGCCGTATTCGCATTACAAGGCAAGCGGACGAAGACAGGCCAAGCCGACGATCCGCAATCCGCCCCGGAACTGGGCTGGTCGGCCAAGTGGGGCGACATCTCCACGCGCGGCCGGCTGCTCGGGATCAAGCCCAAAGGCCGCAGCGGCCGTTGAAACGGGGCTGCCGCGAAGTCCTCCACTTCCGACCAACTTCTCGCGCTTGCCGTCGTCGGTTGCCCAATCTCGCATGGTTGGAAGCTCTGGAATGCGGCAGTATGGTTCCCGGATCGAAACAAACAACCGGAGGTACTGCAACATGGAGACATCGAGGCGGGACATGCTTCTCGCGTCCCTGCTGGCGACCCTGCCTGCGATGGTGGCGAGCGAAGCGGTGGCGAGCCCGATCGACCCCGCACAAACCATCATCCAGCCCCCGGCAGATCGCCACTGGGTATCGAACAAGGACTATCCCGAGCGCAGCGTGGATATGTGTCCGCTGGCAGGTTCACTTGCCGAGCCGGGGCTATATCTGACGCTGGTGCGCTGGTGGCCCGGCTACATGAGCGCGCCGCACACCTATGTTACCGATCGGTTGTGTGTGGTGGTATCCGGCACCTGGTGGTGCAACAGTGGTGACGATTTTGACCCGGCGTCCTGCGTGCCCGTCGCCGCCGGCAGCTTCGTTCGCCGCGTCGCTGGTACACCGCATTATGATGGGGTAATCCGCGACCGTGCCGAGCCGGCGATCATCGCAATTTGCGGCATGGGACCGGTTGGCTACAAGCTGGTGGACCCGTCGAAGCCGGGATGGCGGTCGGTGTAGGATCCTGGTCTGCATATCCGCCTCTCGCTGACGCCCGATGGCACGAAGCTGCCTGGTGTCCGCTGTCATGCCGCCAGCGAATGTCTGCTAGTTGGGCAAGAACGCAAGTCGCGGTTAGAGAGTCATAACGACGCGATTGCGCTGCGATCACCGGCAACGGCCCGGAACGATGCGCTGATAGACGACAACTGATCATGCCCCTCCGCCCGATTGTCCGCTACCCCGACCCCCGGCTTGCGCTCACCGCGCAGCCCGTGACCGTGTTCGACGGCACGCTGCGCGATCTTGCCGGCGACCTGCTGGAGACCATGCACGCAGCACCCGGTATCGGGATCACCGCGCCGCACATCGGCATCTTGCTGCGGGTCGTGGTGCTCGACCTCGACCCCGTCGATGGCGCGCGGACTTACGTCAACCCCGAGATCATATGGGTATCGCCCGAGATGATGATGCACCGGGAAGGCAGCGTCTCGATGCCCGGCGTCAATGACGACATCAGGCGTCATGCCCGGATCCGGATCAGCTATCGCGACCTCGGCGGCAATATCCGGACCGAGGAATCCGAAGGCCTGCGCGCGATCTGCCACCAGCATGAGATCGATCAGCTGGACGGCCTGTTCTGGATCATGCGGCTGTCCCGCCTCAAGCGCGAGCGGCTGATCAAGCGTTTTGACAAGGTGTCGCGCAGTTGAGCTGAAAGCGGAATCGATGGCATCAACTCGCGTAGCCGCGATCAAATGATTGTCAGGCGGCTCGCCAGGAAGTCGAGGAAAGCCCTCACCCGCGCCGGCACCAATCGCGACGTCAACACCGCATGGACCGGCATCGGCGGCAGGCTCCAATCCGCAAGAATCTGGCGTATGGCGCCGCTGTCGAAGGACTGCCGCACGTTCGGCGGCGACAGCGCCGCAATGCCGTGGCCCTGCTCGGCGAATTTCAGCGTCATCGAAACGTTGTTGGTCGAGAAGCGGCCATGCACGTTCACGTCGACCGATCTCCTGCCGGAAACGACGCGCCAGATGCCGGGTTGCTCCATATAGGATTGCAGGATGCACGCGTGTCGCCCGAGATCCCTGGGATGTGCCGGCTCGCCGTATTTGGCGAGATAGGCCGGTGATGCGTAAAACAGTCGCGCGGCGTTGCCGAGGCGCCGGACGATCAGCGCGGAATCGCCGATCTCCCCCAGCCGGATACTCAGATCGATATTCTCGTCGGCAAAATTCGCCGGGCGCGGCGTCAGATCGGCTTCAAAGGTGATTTCCGGGTAGAGACGCGAAAACTCGTCGATGAGCGGCGCGACGAGAGACAAACCGAATTCGACCGGCATCGACACACGCAGGTGTCCGGTCAGGCGCTCGGCCGCCTCCTTGAGCACTTCCTGCGCCGCGGCGGCATCCTGCACGATACGTTCGCAGCGTTCGAGATAGCGCTTGCCGGGCTCGGTCAGCACCAGACGCCGCGTCGTCCGCTGAAACAGCCGAACGCCGACGCGCTTTTCCAGCAACGCCACGCGCCGCGACAGGGTGGCGATCGGGATTCCGGATGCCTGGCTCGCGCGCGTGAAATTCAGGACGCGGGCGACCTCCACAAAGAAGACCATGTCCTGCAGATCGGACGGAGCAAGGGCTGGCGAAGCCACGGCTATATTCTCAAAAATGGAATTATTATTTCCATTATACCAGATTTATCCATTTTCGGAAGCCTCTAGATCTCCTCGCAGAAACGCGGAAAGCGCCGGTCCCCGGCGAACGCCGCACAACCGAGGAGACCGACGATGTCAACACGACAGCTTGCAGATATCAGGGTAATCGGGTGAAGAGGTACGTGACAAACGACTGAAGTGCTGAATCTGTTGTCGTCCACCGAGTCGCGGTTGGAGGATGGTGATGGATTTGAACGGGGCACGATTTTCAGAGATTGC